>Ga0209365_1000007_pt1 | contig 283823 bp, 246 predicted proteins | sample WorMetimpBELIZE2_FD_187389 | JGI IMG/M metagenome (GOLD analysis project Ga0209365, IMG submission 187389) | Marine gutless worms symbiont microbial communities from Max Planck institute for Marine Microbiology, Germany - Olavius imperfectus... | ecosystem: Host-associated > Annelida >...
ATAAAAAAGCTTAGAGAACACACAAACTAAGCTTTTGACAACAATTTGGTGAGTCACCGCGTGTGCAATGACTCGGAATAAAAAAGCTTAGAGAACACACAAACTAAGCTTTTGACAACAATTTGGTGAGTCACCGCGTGTGCAATGACTCGGAATAAAAAAGCTTAGAGAACACACAAACTAAGCTTTTGACAACAATTTGGTTGAGTCACCACGTATGCAGTGACTCGGTATATAAAAAAGCCCAGAGAACACACAAGCTAGACTTTTTGTGACAACAATTCGGTTAGCGCAAACACGCTCAATGGTGTGAAGCTGTTTAGCTTAAAAGCGCTGATGAGTTAACTTTAGAGTAATCCTTCTAATTCGACAAACGATTAAAATAAACCTGATAGATGAATTTTTTTAATCTATTAGCATGTGAAGTACTTTTTATTGCCACAACAATGCCTTAGTGATTAAATAGGGTGTTTTTTAAACATAATAATTATTTAAAATGGATTTTTATGAAACGTTTGACGCTTTACTTATCACTCATCTTTACAGCTCTAAACTTTGGCCCTTTTGGTGTTAATCTATGTCGCGCCGATGAGGGGCGTACAGTCACTCACTCTGAAATTAATTGGTCTGAACTTGCTATAAAAGATGTTGAAGCGGCTTACCAATTATCGGTTATCAATCACCCAGGGATGCATGATGTACGAAATCCAGGCTTTGCTAAACAGCTTGAAAAAGCAAAGCAAGAAGGCTTAAAGCTGGCTGTAAAAGCGCATAGTTCACAAGGTTTTGCTGCGGCTATTGCACGTTTTAGAACTGTACTACAAGATGGTCATGCGGGAGCGATTGATACCTTACCAAGTGAATTAAAACCCCAAAGAAGTTGGCCGGGCTTTTCAACTGTATGGCGCGGTGATGCGTTAAAAGTGTATTATAGCGAATTAGATACAGTTGCCAAGGGCGATAAGCTCGTAAGCTGTGATAATACAGCAATTAATACTTTGCTCGTTGAACGTGTTTTTCGCTATTACGGCGAAGTTGAGCAACCTGGAAGTTGGTGGAATCATGGCTGGCGACTAACTATTGATGACGGAAACCCGTTTTTATCGCCACTTGAAAGCTGCACATTTGAAAAAGCCGACGGCTCTGTTTACAGCTTAAAGTTAAATTGGCGTATTAGGCCTGATGATGTCAGTGGTAAACTTAAACATGCTTACAACGGCGACAAGTTACCAATTGAGCTTAATTGGCCTTTAAAGGATATTGCGTGGATCAGTATGCCAACGTATGCACCCAATGAGCAGCAGCAAGCAGATTACCAAACGATGCTGAGCGCCATTGAACAGCAACATGATAAGTTAATGCAAGCTAAAGCTGTGGTGCTTGATCTTCGCCATAATCAAGGTGGCTCATCGATGTGGAGTGAGCAAATAGCCTCAGCACTTTGGGGTAGTGAACAGTTTAAATATGGCCGCTATGAGTTACACAAAAATACCCAAGTGTGGTGGCGTGCTTCTAAAGGCAATACTGACTATTTTGGCGATGTAGTCGCAAGCTATGATAAAGCTAGCCCTTGGTATCAATGGTTAAAGACGACTCACGAAAGTATGCAGGCGGCTTATGAAAAAGGTGAACATTTTTATGTTGAGATACCTGCAGCAGAGCAGCCAGCATTGCCAAAAAACGCCAGCAAGTTTACTACACCGGTTTATGTGATTGTGCCAGGGCAATGTGCCAGCGCCTGTTTAGACGCACTTGATAGTTTTAAATTATTTGCAAACACACAGTTAGTTGGCGCACCAAGTAGTACCGATTCTACCTATATGGAAGTGAGGCTCGAAACCCTACCTTCAGGTTTTGCTAAAGTCATTCTGCCGATAAAGGTCTATGTGAACAGACCCCGAGAAAAAGGCTTTTATTATCAACCTGATATTCAATTAAATGAACTTGAATGGACAACGCAAGCGCTTGTTAAAATGATTGCTGAGTTGTAATTAAACAAGTTCTTCTTGCTTTTTTATATTATATGAATACGATATATATACGTTTCATATATAGGTCACATGATGGGTATTGTTAAAATAAGCGATGAGCTACACGAAGAAATCCGTAAAGCAAGCACAGCGATGGTGCGCTCAATCAACTCACAATCTGAGTATTGGATTAAAATAGGGATGCTTGCAGAGCTTAACCCCACCATGACTTACAGCGATATTATCAAAGAGCAACTTCGTCAAGCTGATGTGAAGGCTAAGGATGTGAGTGATGAGTAAAGTTGTAATTAAAAATGCAGACGAAATTGCTTTGATGCGAGAGTCTGGTCGATTACTTGCTGATGTATTTGCTTATCTCGACCCTTTTGTAAAAGAGGGAGTGACGACAATGGAAATAAACGATCTCGTCGAACGCTACATTGTTGAGCAGTTACAAGCAAGGCCATCAAGTAAAGGGCAGTACGGCTACCCTTATGTACTAAATGCTTCTGTGAACGAGGTGGTATGTCATGGTTTTCCAAGCGAGAAGGGTATTTTAAAAGCAGGCGATATTGTGAATATTGATATCACTCTTGAGAAAAATGGCTATTTAGCTGACTCGAGCAAAATGTACTTAATTGGAGATGTATCGCCTTTAGCAAAGCGTTTGGTAGACACCACTCAGCAAGCTCTTTGGCACGCGATTAAAATGGTAAAACCAGGCGTGAGGCTGGGGGATATTGGTAATGCGATTGCAAACTTTGCTCATCAACATGGTTATAGTGTGGTTAAAGAATACTGTGGTCATGGTATCGGCCAGCAAATGCACGAAGAGCCACAGGTATTACATTATGGCAAGAAAAATACCGGGCTGGTATTAAAAGAGGGGATGACCTTTACAATTGAGCCAATGATCAATCAAGGGGCTGCTAAAGTAAAAACCAAGCCTGATGGCTGGACAGTAGTAACGAGAGATAAAAAGCTTTCTGCACAATGGGAGCACACTGTAGCGGTAACGGCTGAGGGGGTTGAAGTGTTGACCTTACGCGAAGAAGAGCAACACTTTTTAAAATAAATTGTGTGTTAACAGGCTAATTCAGCAACGGGCTCTTCTGCTAACCAGTTAAGGGCCGCTGTTTTTGACTTAAATACATTCATTATCAAGCCTGCTCGTTTATACAAATTGCAGTAGGTATCACTCAGCAAGCTACCGCCTTCAAGCCCATCTTTTATGACTAAGGCTGTTTTGGCTGGTGCAATGCCCTTACGCTTGAGTTCAACAAAATACACCATTAACTTTTCAAGTGCATCAGGGGTTGCCATACACGAATTTTTAAATTCAACTAATTCAAACCACTGGCCGTAATCAGCGTTGAGCTTATTGATGTAATCCTTTTGCATAAAAGAGTGCGCGTCAATAATCTCTTTATTGAAAGGACCTGTTGCGGTTGTTAAAAGTGTATTTTCACGTTGATAAAACTCAACAAGGCCGTGAGGTTTAAAGTTTTTGAATGGATAATGGTTTGTTGATACTTTTTTATGCATCCGTTCAATCCCTGAATATTTATTGAGCTTTTGATAATAGCAGTGAAATCAACGAATTCAATCTTTTGGTTTGGATTTTCTTGAAAACTAGTGAAAAAGCACTGGCTTTGCTACCAGGTAGAACCTGCTTGAATGTATATAGCATTTTGTTCAGGACCATGGGCTACATCTAAACCAATGCTGATACCGTAATGTTCATCAATCAAATAGCGAAACCCTGCACCCACAGTATCAATGGTTTCAGCCTTTGATAAGTCAGAAAAGCTATCGGCTGCCCAGCCCATACCAGTAAACACATTGAGTTTTATTTTATGTGTGACTTTATAGCTTGCTTCAGCTTCAGTAACAAATACATCTAGGCCTTGATAACGCGTTGCTGACACCCCACGCAAGCTAATACTTGGCGGAATGTAAACCGGTAAGCGTTTCTCACCTCGATTATTAACCGAGTCATACTGCATGCGTAAAGCAAAATTAAACTTATCGGTGTAACGCCAATAGTTTAAGGCGGTTAGCTTTAGACTGGTGTAATCAACCTTACTGCCAATAGCACCATCAAAATATAAATATTCGGCCTTGTAATTAAAGCCACGTTCAGGGTTAAGCGGGTTATCTCGGCTATCGTATTCCAGTAGCGGACCGATACCTGACGTATTTACATCAAGTGAAAGGTGCTCCTTGATAATGTCGTTTTCAAGTAAAAAATCTTCGATAGGGTTATCGGCTAAGCTAATATCAACTTGGCGATAAATCTGTTTAAAACCGTAAAAGAAGTTACTATCGTCATAGCGTAACTTAAGATTTTGGAACACAGCAGGACCTTCAATATTTAACGATAATGGCGTGAGAAGCTTTATTTCATCGAAGGTATAAAAATCAAGATTGATACTCGCCCAGCCAACAATCCCTTGATAGCGAATTCGGTCTTCATCCCAAAACGTAATGTGACCAACAGCGCCGCCTTTGGTGCCATTTTTAGTGCCCATAAGGCCCACTAAACTGATACTTTGTGGCAGGGTAGAGCCCTCTTTTTTCTTCTTTTTAGCCTTTTTCTCGTTGTCATGAAAAAAAAGGCCAACAACACCAAGGCCAGGCCCTACAGCTGGTTCTGTAATAAACGTCGGGATGGGCAAAAATGAAATAGGTTCATCAACTTTTTGTTGTTGATTACTTAATTGTTGCTCGGCAGGTTTTATTGCATATTCATCGTAACTTGATGCAAAGCTTTCAGTGCTTAGTAAACTTACCGCCAACATATTTATTAGTACTACTTTTTTCACTTAATCCCTTACCCTGTAGTTTATTTTTCTTCAAATCTTAATTTATAGTTGATAATTAAACTCGAGACGGTGGTCGCCATCCACAAAGTCAACGTTTTCATTCCAATTTGCAAAATAGCGGAGATTCATTCGCGGGTTTATTTGGTAACTTGCGGCGAATTCATGAGTTAAAATATGGCTTTGGTTTAACCCATAGTAATGGTCTTTGTAGTTATCACTACCGCCGATAGTGGTTAGCCAAAATGGATTGTAGTTAAGCCATATTTTATCGTTAATTGTCACTTTAGCGTACATACCCACTAAACCATAAGCACCCATAATGGAATAACCATTGTCACGACTGCCGTCATCTTCTAGGGTATTTTCACCAAGCGATGCACCCACACCAGCTAACGGATAGAACGTGAAACGTCCCATAGGTTTTAAAGCTTTAATAAAGCTGTACGAAACATCCATACTTTCGTCAGCAACAAGATTGGCATTAAGGTTATAGTTAGCATCAATTTGCGTTGCACTCATAGAGCTCAAATCAACAGAGAAGTTTCGAAAGCGAAACGAGTCGATAGAATCTGTTGTTTTGCTGTCGCTTTCCCAGCCTAGTGCATCGCCATATATGCCTTTTACTTCAATAACATTCATTCCGGCAGTTGTTGCGATACCTGTATCGTATGCTTGGCCTACTTTTAAGTTTAGCCCTTTGTTAGTGGTACCAAAGCCTATTTGAGTATAAACAGCCAGAGGATCTGACATGTCTTGTACTTCTTTTTGATTATCCGCATAACTGGAAAATGAGACCCCAATACTAATTAGTATGATGAGGTGATATGAAGTCATGTGTTGTCCTTACACAGAGGTAAAAAGGCTGTTTCATTAGTTAGTTATAGTCTATTTTTTGTTCTTGTTCAATCCTAATTGAGGGCGAAAATATGGGGATCCAGTAGTTAAAATTTATGGGGTATTAGTTTTTTAGTATAGCTAAAAAGTTCACTAAGTATTTGTTGTTAGGTATTAATTATTAATTTCAAAAGCGGTTTATAGAAAATAGGTGGTTTTATTGATAGAGGCCAATGTATATAAAGATAAGAGCTAGAATCGACCGTTTTTTCATCTATACTGATGAAAGCTCATTGTGAGTGAAAGGTATTGCTTTAACTAATAAAGGATGATTTATGAAAAAATTAATAGCGGCAGCTATTTGCGGTTTGGTTTCAACGGTAAGCCTTGCAGCTGATAAGCCAAACGTATTGGCCATAATGGTTGATGACGTTGCGCCAATCTCACTCAGTGCATACTCACACGGTATGACCTACCCAACCCCTAATATTGATCGCATTGCTAACGAAGGTGCATTGTTTACTGATCATTATGCACAGCCTAGTTGTACAGCGGGTCGTGCTGCATTTTTAATGGGGCAGTTGCCTGTGCGGACAGGCTTAACCACGGTAGGTCAACCTGGTAATCCTCTTGGTATAAAAGAAGCCGATCCTACCTTAGCCGAATTTTTAAAAGCTCGCGGTTATATGACGGCTCAATATGGTAAAAATCACTTAGGTGATTTAGATGAGCACTTACCAACAAAGCATGGCTTTGATGAATTTTACGGAAATTTGTACCACTTAAATGTGTCTGAAGAACCTGAGCAGGCTGATTACCCTAAAGATCCTAAGTTTGTTAAAAAGTTTGGCCCGCGTGGTGTGATTGAATCTTACGCCAATGGCAAAATCACTGATACTGGCCCACTTACTCGCAAACGAATGGAAACGTTTGACGAAGAAGTGTTAGAGCGCTCACTCAACTTTATGGAACGCGCAGTTAAAGCGAAAAAACCATTCTTTATTTGGCATGCCACAAGTCGTATGCATGTTTACACACACCTAAAACCTGAAAGCCGAAATTTAGCGACAGGCATTAGTTCTGAAGAAGATATTTTTGGTAGTGGCTTGATGGAGCATGATGGTCATGTTGGCAAGCTACTAGATAAACTTGATGAGCTAAAAATTGCCGATAACACCATTGTTATTTACACCAGCGATAATGGTCCTGAGCAATCAAGCTGGCCTGATGCAGGAACCACTGAGTTCCGTGGTGAAAAAATGACAACCTGGGAAGGGGGCGTGCGCGTGCCTTTCTTGGTACGCTGGCCTGATGAAATACCAAAAGGCTTAAAGCTCAATGGCATTTCATCACATGAAGATGTTTTCCCTACAGTTGCTGCTGCATTAGGTGAAAAGAACTTACGTGAAAAGCTTAAAAAGTCAGACAAAGTGTATATTGATGGTGAAAACAACCTAGCTTATTGGACTGGTAAAGCTGATAAATCTGCACGTAACTATTTCTTTTATTACTATGAGTCACAACTTACGGCGGTACGTTTTGGTCCATGGAAAATGCACTTCGCGACCAAACCAAATGGCTTATATTACGAAGATATGGTAACTCACAGTATGCCTAAATTATTTAATTTACGTAAAGATCCATTAGAACACTATGATGGGGTGACTGGTTTTCATCAAATCATGCGTAAGAGTTGGTTGATGCAGCCGATTATTGCTAAGTTGAATGAACATGTTCAAACCTTTGTTGAATTCCCTCCACGTCAAGAAGCAGCGTCACTTAACGTTAATGAAGCAATCGAAAAAGCAAAATCACTAAACTATGGGCATTAATTATTAACCATAAGTTGAAAAGGGCCGATTAGGCCCTTTTTTAATGATTAATGCTATTCATCATTTCGAGCTGTTTCACAAACTGCTCAACTTGCTGGTTACCCGGTACCAAGCTGGCTAGGTTTCTGGCATAAAACAGCGCTTGGCTGTAGTTCTCTTCTGCCACATACCACTGTGCCAAACTGTAGCTGATATCTGGGTTATTCGGTGTTAAATTAAATGCGCGCTCAAGGGCCGATATGGCTGCGGGCATGTTGCCTAAATCTTGTAATAGCAGGGCGTAGGTAAACTGATAGTTTGCATTTTCTTGTGCAAACTGCGCTGCTTTTTGTAAATGGTTAAGAGCGGTGTTTTTTTGTTTTGCGCGAATAAGGCTCATTGCCAGGGCATAATGTATGTCGGCGCTTTCTAGGTTAACGTCTAAGCCTTGTTTTAAGATGGCTTGCGCTGCTTTTTCATCGCCTTGATTACGGTATAAATCTGCTAAATTGACATAAGCGGGAGCAAAAATAGGCTCAACACTGATTGCTTGCAGGTAATGTGCTTTGGCTTGCTCAGGCTTTTGTAATGTGAGCGCCAAATTGCCTAAATTGGTGTGTGAATAGCCACGCTCTGCTTGGTACTCTTGAATGCATTTGTATTCATCAAGGGCTGCATTTAAACGTTTGCTGTCTTGCTCATTGAGCCCCGTAGGGAAGGGTTGAATTAACATACCTGCAAGTGCTCGTGCAGCTTCGGCTCTGATAGGCAAATTTTCATCATCTAAAAGCGGGTTCAACAGGCGCCAGCGCTGGTTGATATCAAACGGCATCGCCGCCTCAATGGCTGCTTGGCGTTTTAATGGTTCGCTGTCTTTTACTGAGCGAGCAATCGCGACGACAGCATTGTTATCTGGGCTTGCGGCTAAGCGGCTTAATGCTGATGCACGGATGATCTCAGGAAAGCCTTTATCTTGCACGATTTTGGTCAGCATGGTTGATGCATTAGGCAAACGGTTATCCGCGGCATAAAACGCCTCAGAAAAATGCGCAGTGCCAAGGTGCTTTGAATGTGGATGCCAGTCTTTTATTTTGGCAACCGCCCACTGCGGCGTCTTGTCTTCATGGCAGCTATTACAGGCGTTTGGAGCATTGGTTTTTAATGTTAAGTCTGGGCGTGGTACCCGAAAGCTGTGGTCGCGCCTTGCATCAACTTGCATATAGGTGGTGGCAGGCATATGACAATCAACACATTGGCTACCAGTACTTGCCACTTTATGACCGTGATGTTTTGGCGTGTCGAACACCTCTTGGCTATGACATTGCGTACAGGTTTGATTACCCGGTAGTTTTAATTTACCCGAATGAGGGTTATGGCAGTTACTACATGTTACCCCGGCATTGAACATTTTACTTTGTAAAAATGAACCCCAAACATAGTCTTCGTCCCACACTTGACCATCAACGTGATAAAGCTCAGGAGTGAGTAATGAGCCTTGAAAGTGTTGTAAAAAGCTATGTGGGTCTTTGCGGTCATCAAGCTGTGAGCGGCGAGCATGACATGTTGCACACACTTGCACTTGCTCGCTTTTTACCAGAGGCTGCACGCTTTGCATACTGCCATCGATTTCTTGGGTAAACAGCGGGGTTTGCTTTTTAATATTATGAGTAAAGCCTTTATCAGCAATACTGCTATCGCCATCAGCCCATTTTAAATGCGCTTGTGTGTCGCCATGACACGCTTTACAGCTCACGTTAATGCTTGAATAAGTTGAATCAAAGCTATTCGTTTTAAGGTCAAATTGCTTTTTGAAATCAGTTGAGTGACAATCGGCACACATATGATTCCAGTTTTGGCCTTTTTGCGACCAATGAAAAAGGTCGTGTTGTTTCTGCTCAGGATGCAGTACAAACCAGCGCTGACCGCCGTCTGTTTTAGTGCGTGAGTCCCACGCAAATGGAAACAGTTGTATGTGGCCTTTGCCCATTTCAAACATGTATTGCTGCAATGGCTCATAGCCAAATGTGTATAAAACAGGGTAGTCAGTCAACTTGCCATCAAGGTTTGGCATGCTTATAAAAAGTTGTTGGTCTTTTTGAAAAAAGCGCGCTTGCTGGCCTTGATAGTCGAGGGTTTGTTCGTTGAAATTGCCAAGCACTGAAGCGGGAGTGGCTTTGTCCATAGCATGAAAATGATGGGAGGTTTGCCAGTCTGCAACTTGGCTTTGATGACAGTTAACACACTGGGACTCTGCAAACACACTAAATGCGAAAAAGCTACATAACAGCCAAGCCAATCTCATCACAGAATAAATCCTTTTTATTTTTACCACATGCACTTATGAGTTATATCAGTTTGTTACAGATAAGCAAAGTCGGCTTGTTAAAACGAGGATATAAAAAAGCCCGAGAAGCTCGGGCTTAGTAAGTTATAGACTTTTCTTCGGTGGCAGCGCAACGTTAGCGAAGATAAGCCCCGCCACTAATGACATAAATATCAAGAAGGTTTGTTGGCCTATATGCTCCGCATAAACGAAATCTTGACCTTCAATTAATGAGTTCAAACCGATATAGGTTTTACTTCCAGGTACTAAAACAATTAAACCTTGCATGGCTACAATAGAGGCGGGTGCATTAGCAACACGGTTAAACAAGTTACTGAATACCCCAACAGATAAAGCACCAACAAAAGTACCTAAAGTGTAATCTAGATACATGGCCGAACCAATACTTGTACCATACGCGATAAAGCCAGAAGCGATTGACCAAACAGCATGCTTTAGTTTGGTTCTAAAAATCACGATTAGGCTGCTACATAACATGAAGATAGCAAGCCAGGCTGTCCACTTTGGTAATGGTTCCGGTTGCACAAAATCATTCTGGCCAAAAATAGCAAAACCAATACCGATACCAATAAAAGCACCAAAATACAGTTTAAACAGCAGCATGAATGAGTCCATCACCCGAGCTGTACCAGATACTAAATGCCTTGCCGCTAACTCTGCTAAACCGAGGGCTAATGCTAACCCGGGTATAAATACAATGATGGCTGAAAGTACCACCAGTCGTATGTTTATTTGGGCATCAAGGTATACGCTTACAGCGCAGGCAATCATCGCAGAAACAATGGCAACTAATGGTTCAAGCATATGCGCAACACGCTTAGAGCGTGTTGACCAAAGTACAAATAAATACACCACTAAGGTGATCAGTGCTGACCAAAATACATCATTCCAGCTAGTCCCCATCAACATGGCAAATGCCCCACCTGAGGTCGCAAATGCAACGCCAGTCATAAATTTATTATATGGGTTTGGCATGGTGTAAATAATATCGAGCTGTTTATCGACTTCTTGTAGCGTCAGCTCGCCATTAAGCATTTTGTTTACTAAGTCATCGGTATCTGCCAGCGAGCCTAAGTCATGATCGCCCGGATCAACACGCGCCACATGGGTATACTCTTCTTCGTGACCATCTGTCCAGATCACAAAAGTCACGGATGTTGGCGACATAACAAAAGATGATTTTAAACCGAGGTAAGTCGCAACTTCCATTAAGTGCGCTTCTAGTCGGTATGCAGGTGTACCGTATTTATGAAGCATTTTGCCAAGCTTCACGATAAATTTTCGTTTTTCAGTAAACGTTGCGGTTTTCAAAGGCGTTTTGAACCAAAGGTTAAATTGTTCAGTTAAGGATAGACCAAAATTCAATAAGATATAGTCTAATAGCTAGACTATATCGCTTAAATTGACCAGCGCGATTTTAGCGACAAAAGCCGCTATGTCTAGTGTTATTTACGGCAAAATTACTTATTTTTTGCTTCAATCCACTGCGCCATGTACTGGGTCGAACGCATGGTGTGATGTTTAAGCATTTGGCCGGTAAAATTTTGCTGTCTATGCTGCGCTAATGACTCACTAATGGCGGTGATTTTAGCGATTAACTGCGACTGAAGTTTTGATTTATCATAATATTTTTGCAATAACTGCTGGCCATTTTGCTGTGCCTCATTAAATAACGCTTCATCTTGATAAAGTGCTACTGCAGCACCTGAAAATTGCTGTGCATCTTCACAGATTGCGCCTGACCATGGCTCATCTTGATGCATGCCTTCACTACCAATAGGGGTTGTTACGCTCGGCGTTTGCATGATCATCGCTTCGAGTAACTTACCCTTAATACCCGCCCCAAAACGCAGTGGCGATAAACATACTCGGGCATCTTCCATAACTTGATAAGCATCATCTGCCCAGCCTTTGATTAAGAAGCCGGTTTTTGGATTGTTAAGCGCTGTCGCCTTAGGTGGCGGGTAGGAGCCATAAATATGGAGTTCAGCATCGGGTAATTGTTTGCGGATCAGCGGCCAAATCTGTTGCAAGTACAACACTGCATCCCAGTTTGGCGCATGACGAAAATTACCAATGGTCATAAAGTGCTTACGCTCAGCAAATGCTTTGGTGCTGGTAGGAATATGCTGTAAATCAACCAAAAATGGTAAATGGTGAAGTAGGGCGCTATCAACTTTGAAAACGTCATTGAGTAGCTGCATCTCGTAATGCGAGATAATTAAGCTGATGTCTGAGCGTAAAATTGCCGCGATTTCTCGCTTTGCAATATCGCTGTGTAAATCACTATGGCTGAATTCTCGGCCTGCTTTGTGAGCTTCGTGACGGGCATTTCTTAGGCACTGTAAATCTTCGGTATCAAGAATTTTAAGTGCGTTAGGGCAGTATTTATCGACTCGCCAACCAAACTGTTCTTCCATCATAAAGCGATCAAACATCACAATATCAGGGTTATACGCTTGCACGTACTCATCAAAGCTTGAGCAGTTTAATGCAATGACCTGTGTGGTAATGCCATCTTCGCTGAGATCCACCATGTGTTCGGTTTTTTGCGCTGGGCTTGCAAATTCAACTTGCCAGTTTTCTGCACGAAAGGCGCGCAAGAGTGACATCATGTGGGTGCCGGCTGCCGACGAATTAGGCTCAGGCCATACATAACCGATCACTAACACTTTTTTCATTGACTTGAATCTCGTATTTTTAAGTTAACATCCACCAAGGTGCGAACGGGTGGCGTTGATTTATCTAATAGTTCTTTTAACACCTGGCAGGTGCGTTTACCGATTTCATCGGCATTAATGGCGATGGTTGAAAGAGAGGGCAGCATTAAGCGTGAATCTTCTAGGTCATCAAAGCCAATAACTTTAATGTCTTTACCCGGCTCAAGGCCGTGTTGGCGCATAGCTTCAATCGCGCCGTAAGCAATCACATCATTAAAACAGACAATGGCCTTGGTATTTGGCGCTTGTTTTATAAGGGTATTAAAGGCTTCTCGGCCACCTTGGCGGTTTGTCGGCGCTTGAATAACGGGTTTTTCGTCAGTGATATTAAATTGCTCAAGCGCAGCTAAAAAACCACTTAAACGTTCATGGTAGTCAGATATTTCTGCCGTGCCGCCTAAAAATGCAACTTCTTCTATGCCTTGCGATAAAATATGGCTAGTCGAAATATGTGTGCCTTTTTTGTTATCAGGCAAAATACACGGCGCAGCTGAAAACGGAATTTCACGCATGATATTAATAACCGGAAAACCACTATTTATTAAATCATCTTGCCACTGCTGCTCTGTCCCCGGTGCTGGACACATAATAAACGCCGATACGTTGTATTCTTTTAGGGTTTTCACCACTTGAGTTTGCCTTTCGACACACTCTGCAATATTCACCAGCATTGGCAGCATGCCAAGCTCAAAGATGTGTTTTTCGAGACCAACAGCAAGCTGAGCTGAATACGGGTTGGTTAAGTCATTTATAACCAACGCGACTAGGTTTGATCGCTTGCTGCGTAGGGCTGCAGCATCGCGGTTATACACATAGCCAAGCTTATCAATGGCAGCCAGTACTTTTTCTTTACTTTTTTTACTGACCTTATCACTGTTGGTAAGGACCAAAGACACGGTTGACTTTGAAACCTGTGCTTGTTCAGCCACATCCCAAATTGTGACTTTGCCTGTCGATTTTTTCATTTTTATTAGCAAAAAGTGGCGAATAGAGTGCTCTTATTTTAGCGTAATTTAGCTGTTTAAGTCACTGATTGGCTGCCAAAAGGGTCGAAACTCTTTATGAAATGCTGCAAACATGTTCTACTTGTTTACAGAATCGAAAATAAAAACGAAAAAGGAACGAACATGAAAGCATTTAAACTGCTTTTTGCGCTAGTCATTGGCGCAGCTGTTTGCACACCCAGTTTTGCTAATCAAGGTTATCAAACTCCATCGCCGGCACTGGCTGCTGTGGTTGACGCTAAGCTCGCACCAAGTAGTTATTTATCGAATGATGGCCAGTGGCTGGCGCTATTCGATAGAAAACGCATCGATACCTTACAAGACTTAGCCAAAGAAGAGTTGAAACTTGCGGGTATTAAGCTTAATCCTGCTAATTTTTCGCGCTCACGAGTGCGTAATAAATTTACATCTTTAGTGCTTAAGCATGTTGAAACAGGCTCTGAAATTGTTGTATCTGGTTTGCCAAATGGCATTTTACGCTCACCAAGTTGGTCAAGCGACAGTCAATACTTGGCGTTTGTGGTTGAACAAGCATCGAGTGCTAACCTATGGGTCTATAATGTAAGTACTAAACAAGCCCGCCAGTTAAGTGATACGCCTCTTAATTCTGTGCTAACGCGCACGCCTTATACTTGGTTACCAGATAGCAGCGCTATTGTCGCTAATGCAGCGGTCAATATTGGTAAAGCACGTATCAGCAACGACAGCTCGCAGGTTGTGCCTGTTATTCAGCAAAGTAGTGGTGAAAAAGCGCCTGCGCGTACTTATCAAAACCTGCTAACTAGCCCATACGATGAAGCACAATTTAAGTTCTTTGCCCAAAGCCAGCTGACTTATATTCCGCTCAGTGGTCAAGGCCAACCGATTGGTCAACCGGGCTTAATTAAATCGTTTTCGGTCTCGCCTGATTCAACCAATATTTTGGTTGGCATGATTGATGAGCCTTTTTCGTATCAAGTACCTTACAGCCGATTTGCTGCGACTTGGCAAATTTGGGGCATGCGTGGCTATACGCTTGCAGAGCTTGCGAAGCAGCCTTTAGCAGATAACATTCCACAAGGTTATGACAGTGTGCGTACTGGTCGCCGCGAATTTCAATGGCGAGCAGATCAAGGCGCTGAAGTCATTTGGGCAGAAGCACAAGACGGCGGTGATATGAAAACCGACGTTTCTCATCACGATTACCTTTATAGCCTAAGAGCACCATTTAAACGTGATGCTAAGTTATTTGCGAAAGTTGAACGCCGTTTTGACTCAATTACTTGGGGCAACGGTAATGTTGCTCTGTTATCTGAATGGCGCTTTAGCGACCGACAAGTTCGCACATTTGTTATTCAACCTCGTAATGCAGATAAAAACCGCGTGCTATTTTCTGAGCGCAGCTATAACGATGCGTATAAAGATCCAGGTTACCCAATTTATGAAAAGAATGATTTAGGTGCTGACGTATTAAAAGTCGTTGGCGGGCGTTATCTTTTCTTACGCGGTAACGGTGCCTCTGAACAAGGTAATATTCCGTTTTTAGACCGATATGATGTAAAAACCAATTCCACAACACGTGTTTGGCAATCAGAAGCGCCATACTATGAGCGTGTGCGTGCAATGCTTGATGATGAAGGCGAGCGTTTAATTACGATTCGCGAATCTAAAACTGAGCAACCTAACTTTTTTATTCGCGACCTAGACGATAAAACCCTGACTCAACTTACGACTTTTGAGCACCCTTACCCAGAATTTAAAGGGGTGACTAAAGAGCTAATTCGATACAAGCGTGATGATGGCGTTGAGCTTAGTGGTACGCTTTATTTACCGCCTGGTTATGATTCAACTCAAGGCCCGTTACCGGTTCTAATGTGGGCTTATCCGCTTGAATATAAAGATAAAGCCGTTGCGTCACAAATGCGCGAGTCGCCTTATGAGTTTACTTATATCGGTTATTGGGGGCCAATGCCTTATCTTGCAAAAGGTATTGCCGTATTTGACGACCCGAAAATGCCAATTGTGGGTGTTGATGGTAAAGAGCCAAACGACTTATTCCGTAAGCAGCTGGTGGCAAGTGCTAAGGCTGCGGTAGATGTACTTGTTGAAAAAGGGGTGGCAGATAAAAACAAAATTGCCATTGCTGGTCACTCTTATGGTGCCTTTATGGTGGCGAATTTATTAGCGCACAGCGATTTTTTTAAAACCGGTATTGCCCGCAGTGGTGCTTACAACCGCACCCTAACGCCATTTGGTTTCCAAGGTGAAGAGCGTGACTTTTGGCAAGCGCAAGATGTGTACGCGGCGATGTCACCGTTTTTCCATGCTGAGAAAATCAATGAGCCTATGCTGATGATCCACGGTCAAGAAGATCCAAACTCGGGTACCTTCCCAATGCAAAGTGAGCGTATGTACGCTGCATTAAAAGGCCTAGGTAAAGAAGCCCGCTTAGTGATGTTACCTTATGAGGCGCATGGCTATCGTGCTCGTAAGAGCTTGCTGCATGTACTTTGGGAGCAAGAGCAGTGGTTAGAAAAATATTTATTAAGTGACGAAAAACCCGCAGAGCCAGTTGCCGCTGACGGTGTCACTCAGTAATTTGTTAAATGGTCATGTTAGGAATCCCCGCCCATTAAGCGGGGATTTTTGTATTGCCTACTTGCATATTCTTATTCGTAGATAAGCGGTTAGCAAATAAGAGGAAATGTTGTTCATGTTTATAATTCCAGATACCGACAAGAAAATTCGAGCAAAGATATCTAGCTATAAATCTGCTTTTAACCGAGAGATTAGAGATTATGGGTGTATCTCAGATGGTTATGGTAAGCGATATTTAATATTTCCTTTGTTGCTCGTACTCAATGATATGAAAAAAGCTGAGCAACATATACAGTGGCATGATTCACACTTTCCTGATGATATGGGTGAGCCAGTGCAAATGTTGTGTCGTTCGATACTAACGTTTCGTATTGGTGATATTAATAAGGCGTCTTACGAACTAGCTGAAACTATGTTTTCGAATGTATATTTATTGCCATGGCTACTTGATGAAAAAGTAGAACCTATTGATATGCGCCATCTAACAAACTTCTCACTGTTAGAGTATTGTGAGGAAGTACCACACAGAGTTCTCGAAAGCATATCAGAGCAAGAGCTGGAGTGGATTTACAGCTGCTATCATTCAGAGGCTTTTGTAAAAGCAAGAACACGTTATATTGAAATCTACACGCGCTTAAAGCATGTTTCAGAAATGGATGAACGCGTTAAGCTATCTGATGAAGCTGAGAAGTTACTATCAGCTCTAAAAGTTTAGCAGGCAATAGCTTAAGGGAAGGTCCTAAGTGCTTGGTTTCTGCTTTGAATGCTATTTTAGTCAATTAAATTAGGCCTTTGATGCGGTCGTTATAAAACAAGGATGCTCATGAATAAGTTTATAATTCTTATATTATTTTTAATATCGTCTTGCTCATTACATGCAAAACAAACCAAAAGTTTAGAATTTTCTAAAGTGCTAGATAAGGAGATCCCGTTAATTCTTGAAAAAAGCAAAGCGCGTGGTATTGCTATATCGATTGTTCAAGGGAATGAGGTGCTTGGTTCATATTCTTATGGCCATGCTGACGCTGAAAATAGAACCCCAATCACACACAAAACTTTATTCAATGTTGGCTCCATTTCTAAAGTGATTACAGCTTGGGGCGCAATGATACTAGTTGAACAAGGTAAAGTTGAACTTGATAAACCAATTAATGATTACTTAAAAAGCTGGAAAATACCGAATTCTCAGTTTGATGCTAACAAAGTAACTTTACGTAATATTCTCTCTCATACTGCAGGGCTTTCATTAAGTGGCTACAATGGATGGAGTGCTGAAGATCCATTACCTACTCTTGTAGAGTCATTAGAAGGCAATAATACGGGTGATGGAGCCGTTAAAATTATTCATGAACCTGACACTAAATGGTCATACTCAGGTGGTGGTTACACGATAGTTCAGCTGTTAATTGAAGACCTGACTAATCAATCTTTCAGTAATTTTATGACTGAAAACGTTCTTTTACCCCTCGGAATGACAAATTCTTCGTTTGATATCAACCGTATTTCTCCAGCAAAGCTGGCTAGTCCTTACGATGAGAATGGCAACAAAACAGCTATGGTGTACTTTACAGAAACAGCTGCCGCTGGCTTTATAACAACGGCAGATGATTTAGCTAAGTTTAATCAGGCAGTGCTAAAAAATGAGCAAGGTAATTACATTGGTTCAAATATTTTATCAAATCAGCTTATTGCAAATATGATTCAAGCTCAGCCTCACACAGGAGGGCGATGGAGTATGAGTTATGTCGTAGACTCTGAGAATAACAGTCTAGGTTTTGCAGGGTTTAATAGAGGCTGGACATCCTTAACTCGCTCTGTGACAGATAAAAATATTGGTTATGTAATATTAAACAATAGTAGCGTTGGTGGAGTGAATAATGAAATTGATCAACTCCTGCTGTCTGTAATTAAAGGTAGTTAAACTGAAGCGCACATAGCAAGCATCTTAGCTATGTGTAATCGGTTTTAATTGCTCGCTTAACCAATCAATAAACACTCGGGTACGCCTTGGTAAATGGCGTCGATTTGGGTAGACGATATTCATAGGCATGGGCGGCAAATTATAGTCAGGCAAAACTTGGATAAGTTCACCACGACTAAGCTCGTCAAGAACTCCATGACGAGGCACTTGAATAAGGCCAAGCCCAGCTAAACACGCTGCTTTATAGGCATCAGTATTGTTGACTGTGAGCTGTGATTTCATGGTCAGGGTTTGCCAATCGCCTTGCGTATCTTGGTATTCAAAGCCGGGGTCAAGTTGGCCGAGCGTTTGGCTATAGCGAACAATGTAATGCTCGGCTAAATCGCTAAGTTCAGTGATGTTGCCATAGTTTTTAATATAACCTGGGCTGACACAGTTAATCATAGGGCAGTGGCCAATTTTTTTCGCAATCAGCGATGAGTCTTCTAAATTACCGACTCGCACTACACAATCAAAGCCTTCTTCAATTAGGTTAACTCGTCTGTCAGAACTACTCAGTTCAATCTCTAATTGCGGGTGTGCAGATAAAAAGCTGTCTAGATTCGGTAGCACTAAGCGCCGACTAATTGGCTGTGGCATATCTACTCTAAGACGCCCTGATAACGCTTCGTCTTTATTATGAAATAGGGTTTGTAGTTCGTCTATATCAGCAAGCATATCTTTGCAGCGCTGATAAAACACAGTGCCTTCATTGGTCAGCGTAACTCGCCTTGTTGTGCGGTTTAGAAGCCGAGCACCTAGCGTATCTTCGAGTTGTTTGACCAACTGCGAGACGGATGATTTAGGCATGCTCAGTGCAAGTGCTGCAGCCGAAAAGCTTTTTAGCTCTGCAACCTGAACAAAGGTTTTCATGGCATTTAGTTCATTCATGATTGTTTGTTATTTGCGAACAGTTAATTCAATTTTACATAGTTTATCTGGTTTTGCAGTGTAAATATACTGGTTGCTCACAATTACTTCAAAGCAAAAGGGTAAGCACGATGAGCAACAAAATTGCAGTGATCACAGGTGGTAATCGCGGTTTAGGTAAAAATACAGTTTTAAGTTTGGCACGTAAGAACATTGATTGTGTATTTACTTACAGAAGCCATAAAGATGAAGCGCAGCACGTTGTAGAAGAAGTTGCAGTGCTAGGGGCAAAAGCCGTCGCCATTCAACTTGATGTGAGCGATATTTTAGGTTTTGCTGAATTTAAACAAACACTTGAAAGTACTTTGGCAACACAATGGCAAACGTCTCGATTTGATTATTTAATCAATAACGCAGGTCATGGCAGTGATAGTGCATTTGCTGATACCAGTGAAGCTATGTTTGATAATTTGATGAATGTACATGTTAAAGGTGTGTTTTTCTTAACACAAACACTGCATGAGATGATCAATGATGGCGGGCGTATTATTAACTTATCTTCTGGGCTGACACGTTTTGCATTACCAGGAAAAGCGGCCTACGCCACCATGAAAGGGGCCGTTGAAGTATTAACCAAATACATGGCAAAGGAACTTGCTGGTCGCAATATTGCCGTGAATGTCGCCGCGCCTGGCGCAATTGCCACTGATTTTGGTGGCGGTGCTGTCCGTGATAATGAGCATGTTGCGCAATTAGTGAGTTCATTTACAGCCATGGGACGCGTTGGCCAAGCTGATGATATTGGTCCTATGATTGCGCAGCTACTCGGTGATGAAAACCGTTGGGTGACCGGACAACGCATTGAAGCATCAGGCGGTATGTTTTTATAAGCCTGTTAGCAATCGCGTGTATGTTTGCTTATTTAAGTGGATGTGATTTAATCGCTTTCTCTTTTTAAGCAATAAACATGTGATTGCATTTATGCTCGATTTAGCAGTACTCGCGGTTTTTATTCCGACCTTTTTCTTTGTTTCTATTACACCTGGTATGTGTATGACGCTCGCCATGACGTTAGGCATGAGTGTAGGCGTTAGACGTACGCTGTGGATGATGGTCGGTGAGGTGTTAGGGGTTGCCACGGTAGCCATTGCTGCGGTGATTGGGGTTGCCAGTATTATGCTTAATTACCCTGACTTATTTGCCTTTTTAAAATACCTAGGTGGCGCGTACTTAATATACTTAGGTGTTAATATGTGGCGCGCTAAAACCAGCTTTAAACCTAACGATGCTACACAGCAACAAATTGGTCGTGGGCAATTATTTTCGCAGGGTTATATCACTGCCATTGCAAACCCAAAAGGGTGGGCATTTATGATTTCTTTACTCCCTCCGTTTATTAATGTTGATTTAGCAGTTGCTCCTCAGCTTGCGGTATTAGTGAGCATTATTATGCTGAGCGAATTTATCTGTATGTTGATTTACGCAACAGGCGGTAAAAGCTTAAGGCTGTTTTTAGATAAAGGCGATAATGTGAAGTGGTTAAACCGTATTGCTGGCGCGCTTATGATGGGTGTAGGCGTTTGGCTGGCGCTAGGTTAACGCTAAGTTGGATAATAGCCATCTGCATATTGCAAATGGCTATTATCCTTTATGAGTCTTAATCAACTAATTCAACTTGCTTAGACACATGGTTAAAGCATAGTTTTAAAGTGTCAATGGCAGTCCTTGTTTTTGCCGCTAAACTGTCTCGGGCTGGTGTTACAGCATAAACAGTATAGTTTGGCATTGCCCATTCAGGTGCTATTTCAACCAGTTCTTTCGATTTTAGTAAATGCCTAACTTCTGGTTCGGGTAACACGCCATAGCCAACACCATCAATCACAAGTTTGATTAAACTTTGCATGTTGTTCACTGTAATTTTAGCCTTTGGCAGTGGCTTGCTTTCTAATGTAGAAGGGTTAAATGCGTTGCTGTCAGCATTACTGTGTCCAATTCTGGCAAACTGGTTGAGATCTTGCCAGCGAGCCTGTTTTATTTGACTAATTGGATGATCTTTATGGGCGCATAACTTTAGTGGCCACGTTGCTAATTGCCTTGCTACTAGGTTGGAATCTGTTAATGGGCCAATAGCGATTGCTAAGTCAGCGCCGCATTTAATCATATCAATTGGCTCGTCAGTCAAAATTAACTGAATACGTAAATCATCAAATTCGTTAATTAAGCGCTCCAACGGCTCGCTTAATAATCCTCCACCAAAACCCACTGGCGCCACTAATTTAAGCTCGCCACTGGGCTTATTTTGCAAATGTTGTAATTGCGTACTGGCTTGATCAGCTAGTGCCAGCATTTTTAAACAGCTTTGATAATACAGGTGGCCGGCTTCGGTTAAGGTAAGTTCGCGTGGGCTGCGGTTAAATAGGCTTAATCCGATTTCTTGTTCTAATTGCTTAATGTGTTGACTCACAGCCGATGTGGTCATCGATAACTCTGCAGCTGCACCGCTCATATTGCCTGTCTCTACAGTACGAGAAAAAACGCGTAGTGTTTTTATCAGCTTGGAATTCATAGTTCAGGCCTTCTTAATTCAGTTTTAAGAAATCGTAAATTGTGAAAATCGGGACTTCTCATTAGTATGCAAACGCTAATTATTATCATTAATAAACAAAATGTCACGGAGTATTATTATGACGAGGGTTGTTACGAACATTTTACCATTAACGGCAGCTATACTAGCTAGTTTGTCTTATTCTGCAAATGCAGATGATAAAAAGCAAGACATGGAAGTGATTGTAGTTTCTGCTTCAGGTTATGAGCAGATGCTTAAAGAGGCACCAGCCAGCATCAGTGTTATTGATCGTGAGCAACTCGAAAAGCGTTTTTATCGTGATCTAACCGATGCAATGACAGATGTTCCTGGTGTGGTTGTCACAGGTGGTGGCGACAGAAAAGATATCAGTCTTCGTGGTATGGCAAGTCAATATACTTTGATTTTAATTGATGGCCAGCGTCAAACCTCTCGTGAAACCCGCCCAAATAGTGATGGCCCTGGTGTCGAAGGAGCATGGACTCCGCCTATCTCAGCGATTGAACGCATCGAGGTTATCCGTGGTCCTATGTCGTCATTATATGGCTCAGATGCAATCGGTGGGGTTATCAATATTATTACCCGTAAAACACCAGAAAAATGGTATGGCGAATTGCGCCTAGATAGCACCATTCAAGAATCAAGTGAATCGGGCAATATCAATCAAGGTAGCTTTTTCACAGCGGGTGGCTTAATTCCTGAGTTATTAGGTATGCAGTTATCTGGTCAATTCTCAAAGCGTGACGAAGACGATTTTGAAGCAGGTTTTCGTGGCAAAGAGCAAAGTAATATCAAAGCTAAGTTCATCTTAACGCCTTCTGATAACCACGAAATCATGCTTGAAGTAGGCTCCGCAAACCAAAAACTCGACGAAACATTAGGCAAAACGGTTGCTCCTTTAGCTGAAGGCGAAAGCTGTGGTCGAAATGGCTGTCCTGAGTCATCAACCACAGAGTATGACCAAGAGAGCTATTCACTAAGCCATAATGGTTTTTATGATTTTGGCTCATCACGTAGTTACCTAAAGTACGATAAATTCGATAATACCTCTCGCGAAATGTATGTCGAAAATACCGATGCGCAAACCAGCTGGACTTTACCTTTTACCAATCATAATGCTGCATTTGGTGCATCATATTTAAAAGAAGAGCTGGACGATTACACCAGTAACCGCATAAGTGACTTAACCCATGTTGAAAACGAGCAGTGGTCGGTGTTTGCCGAAGATGAGTGGGCAGCAACCAAGCAGTTTAAACTCACAACAGGTCTTCGTTATGACCATGATGGCAATTTTTCAGGCCATTTCAGCCCACGTTTGTATGGTGTGTATACAGCAACTAAATCGTTGACGGTAAAAGGCGGTATCTCTACAGGCTTTAGAGCGCCGAATATTCGTCAATCTACCGCAGCGTGGGGGCAAGTGAGCCGAGGTGGTAATATTTACGGTAACCCAGATTTAAGCCCTGAAAAATCTGTAAACTACGAAATGGGTATCTATTACGATGCAAACCGTGATTTATCGCTTTCAAGCACCGTATTTTACAACGAATTTGAAGACAAAATTACCCGTATTTCGTGCCCACTCACCCAGTGTACTGATGGACCAAACCAGTTTGGTTCGATGCCAACGACCTATGTCAATGTGGATGAAGCCGTTACACAAGGCTTTGAGTTATCAGTATCTTACGACATTACCAGTGAGCTTGATGTAAGTGCCAACTACACCTACACCGATTCTGAGCAAAAAACTGGTGAGTACAAAGGCAGCCCACTTAATCAATTACCTAAACACATTTTACAAACATCAGTTAATTGGCGCCCGGTTGATAAGCTAGGCACCTGGTTGCGTGTACATTACCGTGGTGAGGAAAGTCAGCCGACAACAGGTCCGTCACAAGACAGCTTAATTGCGCCAGATTACACCTTGGCTGATATCGGTGGTAACTATGATTTAAGCCGCAGCATTAAGTTAGGGTTTGGTGTTTATAATTTATTTGATAAAGAAATCACCGAAGCTGAATACGGATATGTTGAAGATGGTCGACGTTATTGGCTATCAGTCGGGTTTAATTTTTAAGCCTACTCCTTAGCAAAAGCAAAGCCAACGAGTTACGTTGGCTTTGTTAATGGAACTGGCTTAAGTTTCGTAAATGACAATAAATTAGGTTGTGGTGCTTTTGGCTTGTTTTGCAATAGATGTATAGCACTATAGTTATAGGTCGCTTTTTGAATAGTTCTACTACATTGAGTTAGTCATCAACTGACAGACAACAATGATAACGACTATAAAGGCGATATATGCAAAAAGTAACACAATTATGTAAACGGAAATCAGCGTCGTTTACTCCGCTCGCAGTGCTCTGTGCTGCTATTTTCTCGCAGCCAAGTTTTGCAGGGAGTTGGCAGCAAAATGTCAGCATTGGCGGTTTTAATAATGTTCATATTTACACTCCTGATACGCAATCAAGCATAGGCAATGGCCATTCTTTGATGCTGGTACTGCATGGTTGCGTACAACCCATTAATAACTACTTAACTGCGAATCTTGAAGATGCAGCCGAAGCCCATGGCATGGTAATAGCCGTTCCTGATGCAATGAATAAAGCAGGCTATAGCTGCTGGTCATATTGGCAAGGAGCAATCAATCGCAGCTCTGGCGATTATAAGAACTTGATTAATTTAGCCAATACATTGAGTGCTGATGCAACGCGTAATATTGACCCTAAACAAGTGTATATTGCAGGCTTATCATCTGGAGCTGCAATGGCTGCACAAACGGCTTGTGTGGCGCCTGATGTATTTGCCGGAGTTGCATCAAGCGCTGGGCCGACCATCGGCACAAGTTCAAGTGGGGCAATTTCGACCTGTGAAACAGTGTCTGAAAACACCTTTGTATCCCGCTGTGAAAGCTATGCTGGCAGTTATAAAGATCATTTTGCCACACAAATAGCGGCGATTGGTCATGGTACTGCCGATACCACAGTCAATACCTGTTACAACCAGCAAAACGCAGATGGCTTTGCTGCCCTTTATGGGATTAATCAACTTTCAGGCACAACGACCATAAGTGATGATGCAACGCGTACCGCTGAGCAGTCACTTTGGCAAGACAATCGGGTTGCTATGCTGTGGTTTAATAATTTGGATCACTCGTGGTCGGGCGGGCAAGGTGCGTCTGGCGATTATGTGGCGGCAAACAGTATTAATTTTGCAACCTATCTCGGTGAGTACTTTGCGGCTAATAATAAACGAGTTGATCGTAATGCAGGCCCTGAAATTAGTAATTTAACTGCCACAGACAGTAATAATCAGCTCACCATTACAGGCAGTGCAGTCGACCCAGAAGGCAGTGTAACCAATGTTGATATTAACGTGTATAGCCTAGCCGGTGGCGCGGCAAGCTTAATTGAATCACTGAACGTACAAGTCGATGCGAATAATACCTTTAGCGGGGTGACAAGCGTACTCAGCGATGGACTTTATGAAGTGCGTGTCAGTGCCACAGATAACGAAGCGAAACAAGGTGATGAAGCTAATCTAACGGTACGCGTTGGACCAGAGCCTGCGGCTACAGCACCGCTACTGAGTGACACTGCGGCTAGTGTAAACGGGCAGTGCGCTTCAGTGACGGGAACTGTGATTGATGATAATCAAAACTTAAGTACTGTCGTGGTCAGTTTTAGCAATGGTGATGTGACGGCTACAGTGAATGGGCTTGCGTACTTTGCTGAACAATGCAATCTGGCTGGTGGCAATAATAGTGCAGTGATCACCGCAACTGATGATACTGCGCTGACATCAACAGATAGCATTAGTTTTGTCATCGATGCTGGTGTAACAGGCGATTACAATCTTCATATTAACGAAGGCCATATTAGCTGGGGCGAAGGTTACTCTGCCTGTTATTTAGCGTTTGGAACTGCTGCCTTTACTATGCGCGAGTATTCAGCGGGCACCAATCAATGTCAGTGGATTGCTGATGATAATTCAAGTTGTGCAGGGCCATTACAGGCATGCAAAACCACCACTGAACCGACTAATGACGCAGACAACGACGGTGTGCTCGACGGCGCAGATAATTGCCCAAATGTAGCGAATGCTGATCAAGCCGATAACGATAATGACGGGATTGGTAATGTATGTGACAGCACTCCTGATGGTGAAACGAGTGACTCTGACAGCGATGGTGTTAGTGATGGCCTAGATAACTGCCCGCTGGTGGCCAATAGTGATCAACTGGATAGTGATGCAGATGGTGTGGGTGATGCGTGTGACTCAACCCCGAATGGTGATTACCAATGCACTGAAACCACCTCTAGCAACTATGCACATGTGCAAGCAAATCGCGCAACCACGAATGGCTCTTACGCCTATGCGGTAGGCTCAGGTGATAACCTAGGTCTTTATAACACTTTTTATACCAGTACCTTAGCGCAAACTAGTGCTGGGTATTATGAATTAGGTAATTGCCCTAATTAATAGATGTGTGTCGCCCAAACGGGCGACATAGCTTTAGTTACTCTTATATTTAAACCATTACCACCTACGTTAAAAATGATTACAGGATTACTAGTGGAATTGTTGAAACAACTAGTCACGACGCTTTTTGCTGTTTTCAACAATATTTAAATGCTTCAAATTTGTTTACTAATTTAAGCTGGTTGGCATGATTGGTCATAAAGATGATTTTAGTGTTCTTACCAATTTTATGTTTTTATGTTGCACCCTCATCTCAAAATTTTCTCAAACTTATCAATTCCCGTAAATAATCAAATAATCTAATAAAATTAACTAATTAAGTTAGTAAATAATTTTACTTGATAGCTTTTATTTTTATCGCGACAGACTTTTTTGAATATTGGTCAATATTCTTTTCTTTTTTTGTAACGCCAATTGGTTGACAATGTAATTTATTGGTAATAACTTATGTTGTTATTGGTAACCTTGTTGTGCCAGTTTGTGTAAGTGCTGCTATTAAGATGTAGTGCTGTGAGATTTAAAAAATTTAACTAGGCGCACTTTTCGAAATGGTTAACTTCATTCAAAAGTGTCAATTTATTTAGGAGTTCTACATGTCAAAACCAACGATCGGTTTTATCGGCCTTGGCCTAATGGGTGGCAATATGGTCGAGAATCTACAAAACAAAGGCTATCAGTTGATTGTGATGGATCTTAATAAAGAAGCCGTTACAAAATGTGTAGAGCGAGGTGCTCAAACAGTATCGACAGGTAAAGAGTTAGCCGCTGCTTCAGACATTGTTATGCTTTGCTTAACAACATCAGATATCGTGGAAAAAGTAGTTTATTCAGATGAAGGTTTATTGGATGGACTAAAAGAAGGGTCTGTTTTAATCGATTTTGGTACATCAATTCCTGCCTCAACTAAGAAAATTGGTAAAGACCTTGCTGCAAAAGGCGTAGGTATGATTGATGCACCTTTAGGGCGTACTCCAGCGCATGCAAAAGATGGCTTATTGAATATTATGGCTGCAGGTGACTTAGAGACGTTTAATAAAGTGAAGCCTGTATTAGATGATCAAGGTGAAAATGTGTTCCATTTAGGGGAGCTTGGCGCAGGTCATACAACAAAGTTAATTAATAACTTTATGGGTATGACAACGGTATGTGCGATGTCTCAAGCATTTGCTGTTGCTGATCGTGCCGGCGTAAATCGCCAACAACTTTTCGACATTATGTCTACGGGACCATCAAATTCACCTTTTATGCATTTTTGTAAAAACTATGCGGTGGATGGAGTGAGTGATCTTGGGTTTTCAATTGCAAATGCAAATAAGGACTTAGGTTACTTTTTACAGATGGTAGAGGATCTTGGCACTGTGTCAAAAATTGCTGAAGGCTCATCGGCGAACTTGCAAGCTGCATTTGATGCGGGAATGGGTCAAGGCAATGTGCCTGAGATTTTTGATTATTTCAAAAGCTTAGTTAAGTAAAGCCATTTGCCAAAGCGCTTCACATCGTGAAGCGTCTGAACACACATAATAAAGCTGATGGCGTTTTTCGTCGAAATATCAGTAAAAATGAGTTAACTATGCGATTGATTAAACTAAATATAATAAAGCTTAGCCTAGTTATTCTTGGTTGTTTTTCGACAACGATTGCAGCCAAAGACTACTTAATAGACAACAAACAAGCTTACGCAAAAATAGCCAACACGTTACAAGCAGGTGATACCGTAATTTTACAAAATGGGGTGTGGCATGACTTCGAAATTGTTTTATCTGGTCAAGGCTCTAAACAATTACCGATTAGATTAAAGCCGCAAACTAAAGGTAAGGTTATTTTATCTGGGCAGTCAAACCTTCGTTTAGCAGGGCAGTATTTGCATGCCAGCGGCCTTGTATTTAAAAATGGTTATACCCCGACATCCGCGGTTATTGAATTTCGTAATGGTAAAGAACTCGCATTTAATTCGCGTGTCTCTGAAATGGTAATCGATAATTATAACAACCCAGATAAGCGCGAATCTGATTATTGGGTAGCGCTTTATGGTCAGCATAACCGTTTTGATCACAACCACTTGGAAGGTAAACGAAATAAAGGAGTAACAGTTGCGGTTCGGTTGAACTCTGAACAAAGTCAGCAGAATTACCATCAAATTGACCATAACTATTTTGGCTATCGTCCTGTATTTGGCTCTAACGGTGGAGAAACGTTACGTATTGGGACGAGCCATTACTCGTTGTCCGATTCGCACACATTAGTTGAGAACAACTATTTTGAACAAACCAATGGTGAGGTCGAAATCATTTCGATTAAATCAGGTAAGAACCATATTCGAAATAACGTTTTTTATGAAGCTCGCGGCACACTTACACTGCGTCATGGGAATGGAAATATCATCGAAGAAAATATTTTTTTCGGTAATGGTGTAGAGCATACTGGCGGCATTCGCGTTATCAACAAAGATCACATTATTCGTAATAATTATCTCGAGGGATTAACGGGATTTCGTTTTGGCAGTGGCTTTACGGTGATGAATGGTGTGCCTAATTCACCCATTAACCGCTATCACCAAGTTGAAAATGCGCAAATTGAAAACAATACCTTTATAAATGTTGAACATATTCAGCTTGCTGCTGGCAGTGATGCTGAACGCAGTGCTGTACCAATTGATAGTGTGATGAACAATAACCTGATCATTAACGACTCGCAGCAACCGTTCACAGCTTTTGATGATATTAGTGGCATTAAGTTTAGTAACAACATTGCCAATACAGCCGTATTACCATCGCTTAGCAAGGGAGTAAATCAACAGCAAGTTAAGTTAATGCGTAATAAAGCGGGTTTACTTTACCCTGTTTCAGAGTCAGTTCTTGCGGGTGTTAAGGCCGATTTAACTGTACTGAAAAAAGCAGACACAGGAGTGAGCTGGTACCCTAAAAGCCCTGCAATTGTGGCTTTTGATTCGGGAAAAACCCATCGAGTCGAAAATTCTGCGAAGGATCTCCTGCTTAAAATTGAACAAGCGCATTCTGGTGATGTACTTGAACTATCAGCAGGAGACTATGACCTCGCAAAACTGGTCGTGATTGATAAAACCCTTTCTTTTAAGGCGGCTCAAGATGGCGCTGTGAATTTGACTTTTGAGCGCTCGAGTTTGTTCGAAATTCATGATGGCGGCAGTTTAAAATTAGAAGGGTTAGTTATATCTGGTAAAAACAGCCCAGACTCAGCGGGTAACTCGGTTATTCGTACTAAAAAATGGGGCATGGTTGAAAACTACCGTTTGATTATGGAGCGTTGCCAATTAATTAACTTAGATATTAATCATACCTTTGATTTTTTTAAAACGGGTAAAGGTGCACTAGCGGATGAAATCACTTTAATTAATAACCAGTTTAGTCAGGTTACTGGTGATATCTTGCGCTTGGACAGCGAGATTGAAAACTTAGGTGTGTATAACGCAGAGTATGTCACCTTAACAAATAATCATTTTGATAATGTTAGTGGTGCGCTAGTTAAGCTTTATCGTGGCGGCACTGATGAAAGTACGTTTGGTCCTCACTTTTTGTTAAAGAATAATACACTGAACTCAGTGGGTTTAGGTAAGCGAAATAAAACTAATGCCAGTGTTTACTTACATGGTGTGCAAGTTACCGAAATCGCCGAGAACGCGTTTACCAATTCTGCGCCGATTGTCGTTGAACATACAGTTGGTGAACCGCAAACGCGTATTATCTCAAACACGTTCACTAATACAGCAAAACCACACATTAAAGAGCTAAATATTGCAGGCTCGCATACGGCTATTTTAAAAAATAACCAAGTGATTCAGAAGTAGGGAGCAAGCATGAAAATATTTAATTTTTACACAGGCTTAAAAATAGCGGTAACTGCTCTGGCTATTACCACATGCAGTGCTTTTGCGACGCACCCAAATTTAGTAATCACCCAATCTGATGTTGAGAAGATGCGCAGTGCGCTTAACCAATCGGGTCGCTTTAATGATCGGTATCTTGAGCTAAAGCAACAAGTAGATCAGCAACTTGCTTTTGGTATTGTTGTGCCGTTACCTAAAGATGGTGGCGGTGGTTATAGCCATGAGCGTCATAAAAAGAATTATCAGCTTATGTATGGCGCTGGCATAATTTACCAGTTAAGCCAAGAGCAAAAATATGCCGATTTTGTGCGCGATATGTTACTTGAATATGCCGCACTCTATCCAACGTTAGATGTGCACCCCAAACGTAAAGTTAAGTCGCAAAATCCAGGAAAATTATTTTGGCAAAGCTTAAATGAAGCCATGTGGTTGGTATACACAATTCAAGCTTATGATTTGGTCGTTGAGACACTAACAGATCAAGACATTAATGACATTGAGCATAAGCTATTAAGACCTGTGGCACTCTTTTTATCACAAGGACAGCCTTCTACTTTTAATAAAGTACATAATCACGGCACTTGGGCTACAGCTGGAGTTGGCATGGCAGGCTACGTGTTAGATGAGCCACAGTGGGTTGAAAAGGCTCTTTATGATTTAGATAAATCTGGTAAAGGCGGCTTCTTAAAGCAGCTTGATATGCTTTTTTCACCTCAGGGGTATTATAACGAAGGCCCCTATTACCAGCGCTTTGCGTTACTCCCTTTTGTTACGTTTGCCCAAGCTATTGCACATAACGAACCTGAGCGAAAAATTGCACACTATCGTGATGGCATTTTGCTAAAAGCCATAGATACTACAATTCAACTAAGCTATAACGGTTTGTTTTTTCCGATTAATGATGCAATTAAGAGCAAAGGGATCGACACCATTGAACTTGTGCATGGTGTGACGGTTGCTTACGGTTTAACGGGTGATACAGGCTACTTAGATATTGCTCAACAACAAGGGCAAATTATTCTTTCGGGAGATGGTTTAGAGGTTGCAAATGCGTTAGATGAAGGATTAGCAACACCCTATCAGTTCAGGTCCGTCGCATTTGGAGATGGCAGCCAAGGAGATGAAGGGGCGCTTGTGATCATGCGCAGCAAACCCAATGGCGAACAGGCATTACTCTTTAAACCTGCTTCTCAGGGATTAGGGCATGGCCACTTCGATAAGTTAACCTGGCAGTTTTATGACAAGGGACAAGAAATTGTTTCTGATTATGGTGCTGCGCGTTTTTTAAATGTTGAAGCCAAATTTGGGGGTCGTTACTTACCGGAAAATAACAGCTATGCAAAACAAACCGTAGCGCATAATACAGTCGTTGTGGACGAAATCAGTCATTTTAATTCAGATGTAAAGCAAGGAAACAAACATGCCCCAACGCTAAATTTCTTTGAAACCTCGGAATACGGCAGTGTATCGAGTGGTCAAATAAATACAGCTTACGAAGGGGTTGAGCTTGAGAGAACGCTTGCTTTGGTCGAACTTAAAGAACTAGGTAGTACTATTGCTATTGATTTATACAGTGTCAATGCATCACAACCTCACCAACTAGATTTGCCTTTGCATTATAAAGGGCAATTTATCGATAGTAATTTTGATTTAAATACACAGAGTCAACAGATGACGGCGCTGGGTAAAAAGAATGGTTATCAACATCTTTGGTTAAGAGCGCAAGCTCGTCCTGAGAAGGGGTTAGCTAAGGTCACATGGTTAAATGAAAATGGCCGCTTTTATACTTTATCAAGCTTAGTGAATGGCGAAGAGTCGTTTTTATTCACGCAAGTTGGTGCAAACGATCCTAATTTCAATCTACGTAATGAACATGGTTTTATCCGCCGAGTGAAAGGTGTAAATAGGCATCAATTTATTTCAATACTAGAGCCTCATGGTGAATATAACCCGAGCAAAGAATATACCCTCGTTGCACAAAGCCGATTATCTGCCTTGTCACACACACAACAGGGGGAGCTTACGCTTATTGAGTTAACTGTGGCAGATAAGCCTTATTTAATTGCCATTAATAACAACAAAGGCGCTAGTAAAAGATCATTTAAATATAAAAATCAATCATATTCATTAGACGGCCACTTAGGCGTTTATTTGATGACCAACATTTAGGAATAGTTGCCATGACTAAACAAAGTGAACATTTTACATTTGCAAGCGACGCTGAAGTTGAAGACCTAGGGAATGGCCTAAAACGTCAAATGCTTGGTTATAACGAAGAACTAATGGCCGTTAAAATTTGGTTTGCACAAGGTGCTATTGGCTATAACCATGCTCACCGTCATTCACAAGTTACTTATGTTGTTGAAGGTGAATTTCATTTTAATATTGATGGTGTTACCAAAGTATTAAAAGCAGGTGATAGCTGTTTTATTCCTCCTTTTGCAGATCACGGTGCAACTTGCCCAACGGGCGGTATTTTAATTGATACCTTTAGCCCTGCTCGTGAAGACTTTTTAGAGGATGAATAATATGAAACTTCAAGGTTTACGCTGGTGGGTAATTGCTCTAATAGCACTGGCAACTATTATCAATTATATCGATAGACAAGCGCTTAGTGTGCTATGGCCTGATATTGTTGAAGAACTGTTTCCTGATGAATCAGCTTTAGAGCGAAAGCAAATTTATGCCAATATTTCGATTGTTTTTGTATTTGCTTATGCATTTGGGCAAGCAATTTTTGGCAAAATTTTTGATTGGGTTGGTACGCGCTTTGGTTTTGTTTTATCAATAGGTGTGTGGTCGCTAGCAACCGTGGCTCATGCATTTGCCCAAGGAGTAATGAGCTTGAGTCTTTTTCGCGCTATTTTAGGCGTTGCAGAAGCTGGGAATTGGCCGGGAGCTGCAAAAGGCAATGCTGAATGGTTTCCAACTAAAGAACGTGCCTTAGCACAAGGAATTTTTAACTCTGGTGCTGCAATTGGCGGCATTATTGCAATCCCTCTTATTGCTTATTTAACTGTCTACTTTAGCTGGCAAATGGTGTTTGTTGTGGTAGGTGTTATGGGCTTCTTATGGCTAGTGCCTTGGCTTATTCTAGTGAAAGCTCCACCAGGCTCTCATCCATGGATCAGCGAAGAAGAAAAGCAATACATCTTAACCGGCCAACGTCAGTCTACAGCCGATAACACCAATGATGAAGAATACAACCCAAGCACGACTGAGCTTTTAAGTCGTAAACAAAGCTGGGGCGTTATCATTGCATCAGCAGCAATTGACCCTATTTGGTGGTTGTTTGTTTTTTGGATCCCAATTTACCTCAATGAAGTCTATGGCATGGATGTTAAGTCAATTGGAATTTATGGTTGGGTGCCTTATGTAGGCGCTATGTTTGGTGCATGGTTTGGTGGTTTACTTGCGCAAAACCGTTTAAAAGCCGGATGGAGCACGGATAAAACACGTAAGCTCACCATTACATTAGGCTGCTTAATTATGTTGCCAGCCTTAATTGCCATGGCAAACCCAGGCGCGCCCGTAGTAGCTGTATTGATTATGGCTGTGATTTTATTCGGTTTTCAAACAGCGATTGGTAATGTGCAAACGCTACCGAGTGACTTATTAGGGAAAAAAGCAGTCGGCACCTTATCGGGTATTTCTGGTATGGCTGCAAAACTAGGTGCTGTAGGTCTAACGTCATTGGTGCCTTACTTAACTGCCGGCGGTAATTACACACCTGCATTTGTGATTGGCGCATCGCTTGCGATTATTGCGATGTTGGCTGTTTGGCTATTGATCCCAAAAATTGAACCACTAAGCAGTAAAAAGTAACCCAAATAAAGGCTTTTTAGATTCTCTAAAAAGCCTTTTTAATTACAGGATAAAATAATGAAAAAAATCTTCTTTTTGGGTGAATGCATGGTTGAGTTAAAAGCTATTTCAGATAGCACGCTAAATCAATCATTTGCTGGCGATGTTTATAATTCAGCGGTGTATTTAAAGCGTTGTTTTAGCTCACTTGAATGTGGGGTTGTAAGTGCTATCGGTACGGATGCGCTCAGTATTAAAATGCGGCAGCGATTTGTCGAAGAAGGCCTCGCGACACAGCTTGTCTTCACACATGCTAATAAAGTACCCGGTATTTACTACATTGAAACTGATGAGCAAGGGGAGCGCAGTTTTACCTACTGGCGACATGACTCAGCAGCCCGTAAAGTGGTGGATTTTTTTAACCCAAGTGTTGAAGAAGAATTAGCCAGTGCAGATATGCTGTTTATCTCGGGTATTTCATTGGCTGTCATTGAACCAGCAAGCCGAGATTTATTTTGGCAAATCGTGCAGCGGATAAAAAAAGCGGGCGTTAAAATCGTTTTTGATCCCAATTATCGAGCCCGGTTGTGGCAGAGTGAGCAAGAAACTAAAGGGCAATACACTATTGCATTCGAACTAGCTGATATTTGTCTACCAGGTATTGAAGATTTAACGACACTTTATGAGCTTCATAGCGCACAAGCCGTTATGGACTATTTAGCGCAATTTAATATCGCAGAAGTCGTTGTTAAAAATGGCCCAAGCTCTGTCTTTACAAAAATAAATGGTCAATTGTTTGAGCATCAAATTACACCAGTTACGCATGTTGTCGACACCACATCAGCAGGCGATGCATTTAATGGTGCTTACCTAGGTGCCAGAATGGCAGGTATGGATGAACATAAAGCTGTACAGCTTGCTGCAAAAGCCGCTGCTGTGGTGATCCAGCAGCCAGGAGCAATTACACCAAAAGAACACTTTGTGAAGGCCATGCAGAGTACTTAATTTCAAAACTACCTTTTAACTGCTCGTTAGCAGCAACTTGATCTTTACCAATTAATTTAAAGAGAGAACGAACATGATCCGCTTTTCTGAACTGATGTCAGGGCAAACACTGCTGCCTCTTATTCAAGCTGAGACACCTGAACAAGGGGTAAAAATAGCCAAAGCAATGGCTGATGCAGGGCTAGGGCTGGTTGAAGTTGTACTTAGAACGAAGGCTTCATTAGCGACTATTTCAGCGATAAAACAACAATTGCCCCAACTCACGGTTGGTGCAGGGACGGTTATCAACGAAGGTATCCTACAGCAAGCAATTAAAGCAGGTGCAGATTTTATTGTTACACCTGCTGTGTCAGCAAACTTACTTCAAGCGCTAAAAAACTGTGGTTTACCGGTTGTTCCCGGTGTGTCTAATACAGCAGACATTTTACTGGCATTAGAGGCCGGCTTTACTGAGCAAAAGCTATTTCCAGCTTCTTTATCAGGAGGGCCGGCGTTTTTAAAAGCTGTGTCGAGTGTGTTCCAAGATGTTCGCTTTTGCCCAACAGGTGGCGTGAATGAGCATAATAAAGATGAATATTTAGCATTAGATAATGTAATTGCAGTAGGAGGCACGTGGGTCGCTAAACAACAATGGGTTGAGCAACAAAACTGGCAAGCGATTACCGATGCATGTATTGCAGCGAATAAAGCATAACGGAGGCTGAAATGTCGTTGTTAGATACAGCTGTTAAAGCAGGGGTGGTTGTTGGTAGGGATGTTGCAAAACTATACGATGATGCTAGAGAGAACCACTATGCCTTACCGGCAGTGAATGTGGTGGGGACATCATCAATCAATGCAACACTGGCAGCTGCAAAAAAGGTGCAGTCTCCGGTTATTATTCAGTTATCAAATGGGGGCGCACAATTTTTCTGTGGTAAAGACTGTGGCTTGGAACCGCAACATGCTGCGGTTGTAGGTGCTGTCAGTGCCGCGCACTATGTGCATGGTGTTGCAGCGCATTATGGTGTGCCAGTTATGTTGCACACAGATCATGCCGCAAAATCATTACTACCTTGGATAGATGGCTTACTAGATGAGGGAGAACGTTACTTTGCAAAAACGGGCAAACCTTTGTTTAGCTCTCATATGATTGATTTATCTGAACAGTCCTTAGAGGAAAATATCGAAACATGTGAACGTTACTTAGTTCGTATGGCAAAAATAGGAATGACACTTGAAATCGAGCTGGGCTGTACTGGGGGCGAAGAAGATGGGGTTGATAATAGTCACCTTGATAGTTCAGCGCTTTACACCCAACCAGAAGATGTTGCTTATGCCTATGAAAGACTCAGTAAAATTAGTCCTAATTTTATAATTGCCGCCTCGTTTGGCAATGTGCACGGCGTGTATAAACCGGGTAATGTAGTATTGACCCCGCTTATCTTAAAACAATCTCAGCAGTTTGTAGCCAAGAAATTTAATTTGCCACATAACAGTTTGAACTTTGTGTTTCATGGCGGTAGCGGTTCAGAACCAGCAAAAATTACTGAGTCGCTAGGCTATGGTGTGGTAAAGATGAATATCGATACTGATACACAATGGGCATGTTGGGATGGGGTGTTAAATTATTACCGCCAACATAGTGCCTATCTGCAAGGTCAAATTGGCAATCCAGACGGCGACGATAAACCAAACAAAAAGTATTATGATCCAAGAGTTTGGTTGTACCAAGGCGAGCAAGCAATGACAGCGCGGTTATTGCAGTGTTTTAGTGATTTAAATTGTATCAATAGGTACTTACCATGCAACGATTGATCCCCGTATTAAAAAAAGATGCTGTCGAGACTGAGCTGATCATGCTGATCAGAACTATTTTAGCGGCATGTAAAGAAATTGCTTTTCGCGTGAGTCAGGGAGAGTTGGCAGGGGTACTTGGCTCCACCTTGGATGAAAATATCCAAGGTGAGGTGCAAAAGAAGCTCGATGTAATCGCAAACCAATTACTTAAAGACATGTTACTTGAAGAAGCATCGGTTGCGGCTATTGCATCTGAAGAAGAAGATCATGCCGTAGCTGGTAACGCTAAAGGCCACTATATCGTTGCTTTTGACCCCCTTGATGGCTCTTCAAATATTGATGTTAATGGCCAAATTGGCACTATTTTTACTATTTATCGCAAACGTGATGATGTTCCCTTTGATAGCGATGAGCAATTCTTACAGGTTGGTGAAAGTCAGATATGCGCAGGTTATGTTTTATATGGAGCATCGACGTTATTGGTTATGAGTACGGGCGGACCAACTCGCTGCTATACCTTGGATTTAACCCATGGAGGCTTTTTGCTAACAAAACAGCAGATGCAGGTTGCAAATACACGTAATGAGTTTGCTGTAAACATGGCTAATTATCGCTATTGGCATGCTACGGTACAGCATTACTTTGACCAGCTTCTATACGCTGATGAGCAATTTGACAAAAGTGCTATGCGTTGGAATGCAGCCATGGTAGGAGATGTACACCGGATTTTAACGCGAGGTGGCGTTTTTATGTACCCAGCAGATCGCCGAGTGGGTAATGAGAATGGTAAAATACGACTACTTTATGAGGCAAACCCATTGGCAATGTTAATTGAAAATGCACAGGGACAAGCCACTACTCAAGGGCAGAGAATTATGTCGATAATGCCAACTAATTTACATCAACGAGTACCCGTTATTATTGGCTCACCTGAGCAAGTAAAAGGGTTTAATCAGACTGTTTTTGAATAAACTAATTTAGAGAGTAGGTTATGTTAGGACTCATTCGCGGATTAGCATTAGGGGCTTGTTAGTCTATTCGAACTGACTAAACCACCAAATGATAAAAGCGCTTTGTATTTTTTGGAAACATTCATTATTTATCGTTGGGATAACTGAAGTGGAATTAACTTAGGCTACTTTTACGCTGATGCAAACATTGAGTTTGAAGGTAGCACTTGTATTTATACTTATAATACCGATGAGAATGGAGACACAATTAACTAAGGCAACCATGGTGTCGTAAATAAATATGGTCCTCACTTATTTACTGGAGTGATATTTAAGTATTAACCTATTATTTAAGGATAATACCAGCCTACACTAAGAGATGTTATTTTGAGGTATAAAACTAGTCGCTTCTTGCGTTAAAAATACTATTTACGACCGCATAGGTATAAAAAGAGCGTATATTCGCTCTTTTTTTTTGCTTTAACTTATTGGTTAACCAATTTTTAGGTGTTTTCACACGAAGATCACATGTAAATTGTTATTGATATGTGTTTTTACGTACACCTAAACCATTTAAGTTTATGTTTTTTATCTGCTTGTTTGTTTTTGTTAGTTGTAAAAAATATTGGTAATAATTTTTATTGAATATTTTTTAAATAAAGTTATTACCAAAAGGTTGATCTTTTTTGTGGTGAGTGTAATTATTTGGTTAACCTTTTGTGGGGCAGTTAGCAATTTTACAACAACAACTATTTACATCATGCGTTTGAATACACAGGAAACACTATGAAACACACACTCTCTAGTATTACGTTAGCGATACTCTCAGCAAGTACACTCAATGTTGCATTTGCGCAGCAAGAACCAAGTCAAACAAAAACGGAAGAAGAATTTGAAGTGATTGAAGTCTCAGGAATTAGACAGTCACTTACTAACGCACTAGCGGAAAAGCGCTCAGCGGACAGTTTAGTTGAAGTCATTCAAGCCGTAGACATAGGTAAATTACCAGATCAGAACTTAGCTGAAGTACTAGAAAATGTTACTGGTGTTCAAATTACTCGCCAAGCAGGTGTTGGTACAGGTGTTCAAATTAGGGGAACTAATGCTAATAGAACAGAGATAAATGGTGTATCTACTGTTGGCTCAGGTTCAGGTCGCACGGGCATTAGCTTTGAAGATGTGTCTGCCTCAATGATTTCTGCTGTTGAAGTTATTAAGTCACCGGAGGCGAAGACCATCGAAGGCTCAGTAGGTGGAACAATTAATCTACGTACAATTCGCCCTCTACAACTCAATGAAACACTTGCTGCAATTCGTGTTCAAGGTGAAGATAGTAGTTTATCTACCGATGGTATGAAGCCTAGAGTCTCAGCATCATGGGGCGATAATTGGGAACTATCTTCTGGTGGTGAGTTTGGTGCTGTTTTTAGTGCAAGTTATGCGGAGCAGGATGTCACGGCTTTTAGACCTCGTGCAGATAGAGATAACTCTGTAGCTGCCGAGAGTGGAGCTCAAAGCGCTCAATCATTTGACTTTCTACCAATTCAGTTCTTGATCCAAGATTACGATAATTACGAGTCCGAAACCGTAAACTTTGCAGGTACACTCGAATGGGCGCCAAATGATAGTACAAAATTTTTCTTTGATGCTGTTGTAAATGATCAAGATCGCCGTCAAGAAAGCTCTCGTGTTCAGGCCTCTGGTGTGAGTGATCTTAGGAATGTATCTGTTCCAACGGAATTTGAAACGATTCACTTTGGCACCTTAGACGGTCAAGACCTTGGTAGTATTGAGGCTGCTCTAAAGGGCGTTATTCCAGTAGAAGATGGCGGAGCAGATCCAAATCTTCGATTCTCAAGTGATACAAACTCACGTCAAACTGATAGTCAGATTTTCCGTTTAGGCGGCCAGTGGCAAGGAGATGATCTATTTGTTAGCGTTGAAGCATCTACATCTCGTTCAGATTCAACGACTCCAAGTTTCAATACAACATTGAATTTTATTAACCCGAATGTTGCTACAAATGACTCTAATGAAAATGGAACCCCCTTTGAGTATGACTTAAGTGGTGGTGCTTTATCCTTTGGTATTGCCCAAAGTGAAGCAAATGCGCCAACCAGCTCACAGTTACTCGACCCTGCAAATGTCGTCTTACGCGATGTAAACCAAGGTCGTGACACAACTGAAAATCAAGAAGATGCATTTCGCACTGATTTTGTTTATTACCTCGACGGTATCGTTACATCAGTTGATTTTGGTTATCGTTACAACAAATCTACAAGTACTTCAGACCAAATTCGCAACAATGTTGGTCTTCGTAAAATGGCTGACAGCCCATCGGGTGAGCTATTCGCAGAACTTTTAGTTGCAGGCCCAGATAATTTTAATGCGGCAGATGGCCGCAAGCTATACATTAAAGATTTTTTACTTATTAACCCTGAATTAGCAGGTTCAAATCCAGACTACGTATTAAGCGTTTTAAATGATGCAATTGCGGCTAATAATGCCATTACCGGTTCTGATCGCGCACCAATCAGCTCGCCAACTTCACAAGTAAGTGCGTTTTTTGATATTGAAGAAGTTACTCATGCTTTGTATGCACAAGCTAATTTTGAGTATGAAATGTTTAGAGGTAATATCGGTGTTCGATATTTACAGACAGATATTACCTCTGTAGGTAATTCTGTCACTGTCGATGATGAAGGGAACCAAGTAGTATCGCAAATTGTTTCTGAAGCAGATTATGATTTTATTTTACCGCGTCTTAACCTAAGCGCGAATGTCTCTGAGGATGTGATTGTTCGTTTAGGGTGGTCAAAGGATATTCGTCGTCCAGATTACGATGACCTATCGACTTCAGTTTCATATAGCACAAGTCCGAACAGCGCGGTGTCAATTGGCAACCCAGGTCTTGAGCCAGAGGAAGTAACTTCGTTTGACATCTCTACTGAGTGGTATTTTGCCCCTTCAGCATTAGTGAGTGTTGGCTACTTTCATAAAAAACGAAAAGATTTACATGTAACTCGACAAGTTGACCCTTATGAAGACCCAGCTACAGGCTACCGTGATACCACAGGACCTGTTTGTGAAGAAGGTGGTACTTTTAATCCGATCGCCGATATTAATGTATTTGGCCCGGAACCAGGGGTTGGGCTTTGTGTGCCAACACAAACTACGATTAATGATTCAGATACGCGAACACAGCAAGGTGTAGAACTGGCATTTCAATATGACTTGTCAGAGTTTGAGAATGATTTAGATTGGGCTTCAGGTTTTGGCGTCATGGCTAACTATACCTATCAAAAGTCTTCTGGAGGAGAGGCTATAGATACGGCTACGAGTAGAGCTAATGCCATTTTCGCATTAACAACGGGTATTGAAGATATTACCGTTTCTGCTAAGCAGCCATTAATTGATCTTTCTGAAAACGCGTATAATTTTACTTTATATTATGAAAAATATGGGTTTTCAGCTCGTGCCCGCTACACGTGGCGTGAAGGTTATCGTTCAGAAGACTTTGGTAGTACATCAAGCTATCCGTGGGGTTTCCCGGTTGTTCAAGAGGATCGTGGACAATTAAATGCGAGTGTTAGCTATGATGTGACAGAACAACTTAATTTAGCTGTTGAAGCAGTGAATTTAACTGAGTCAGAAGTTAGCCAATCATGTGTCAATGAAGGGGCTTTACTTTGTTATCAAGGTTTAACTGACCGCCGTATTACATTTGGGGTAAGTTATAAATTCTAACAGTTCGATTTAGAAAAAAAGCAAGCTGAGTAGCTTGCTTTTTTTATATTTAATTAGGGGTGTTTGAAACTTTTTAAGAATCCGCCTTAAAGTTCTGCTTATCTTTATTGAGTTAAATGTGAGATCGAATACAAACCACGAGTCTCATTCGTTTTTCTTCTGATCTCTTCAAGTGCTTTCTTTTCACTTGCCGCAAATAGTGAGTTAATTAAACGATTAAAGTGGTTGTGCATTGCTTTACGAGCCGCAGATGAATCCTTATTCGCAATTGCCTCGTAAATACTTGTGTGCTCTTGAAGGCGTTGCTCATCACTTTGCGAACAAACATCTTCATAGGCAGCGATTATTTGCGGCTCAGAACGCCTTAATTTCCATAAGTTCTGAATAGACATCACAATGGCATTATTTCGAGTCGATTTAGCAATAATTTCATGAAAACGCTGATCAGCTTCAATTGCCATATCGGGCACTTTCATATCTTCTAAACTTTGCTTTAGCGCAGCAAGTTCTGGTTCTTGAATTGTCGCAGCTGCTAATGCTGCTGCTTCAGCTTCAACCAAAGCACGAGCTTGGGTTAGCTCAAATGCACTGATTGGTTGATCTACAGTCTCTACTTTGCAGTTATCGGTAACAAATACACCAGAGCCAGTTTTAACTTCTACACGGCCACGAACTTCTAACGCGATAATTGCTTCACGTATTGTTGGTCGGCTTACTTGATGAGTGTCGGCTAATTCGCGTTCTGCAGGTAAGCGACTCCCTACAGGGTAGATCCCACGATCTATCTGAGACTCTAATTTATCAACAACGGTCCAAAAACGTCTCCGTCTTTTCATTATATCTCTCCCGATCTTCAAATTAGTCATAACTATAAAAACGATTTTGAGTCTTAGATAACTAATGCGAAGAACGCTTATTAATTGGTAAGTTTTCTGGTAAAACAATAATTATAATTGGTAAATTACATACCTAAGCTAATCTTGTCAATTTGCTTTTATAAATAACTGAAAGTGCTGATAGGTAGTGGACTTTTCAATACACAAACTGATTCTAAATTTTAGTAATTGGCAATAATAAAACCGGAGCAATCAATGCAAAACTATGAAGGGTATCTTTTTGATATGGATGGCACATTGGTTAATTCTGAGCCGCTTAAAGCAAAAGCTTTAGCAATGACATGCTTAGAATTTAACGTAAAAATCAAAGCTGAAATATATAAAGAAGTAATGGGGCAAAGTTGGCAAGCTGTACTTGAATATATTTTTAGCCACGCAAAAATTAGCAAAGTACCAGAAAGCTTCAACCCGTGCTTTGAAAAAAACTACAAAACGTTATTGAGAGCAGAGCTAAAATTAAATAATGGAGCTAAAAAGCTCTTAAACGATGTTAAGAAAAATGAAAAAAAATGTGCCTTAGTAACCTCAGCGTCGCAGTGGATGGTCGATACTGTTTTATCATTAATAAATTTAGAGGATGTTTTTGATGTGATAATTACTAATGAACAAGTGACAAATTTAAAGCCTCACCCAGAAGCGTATCAACTCGCATTAAAAAAATTAGCTATAACCAGTAAACAAGCCATTATTTTTGAAGATTCTAGGTCTGGAGTAATTGCAGCACAAGCAAGTGGCTGTGAAGTAATAGGCTTTCTGCACAACTATAATCAAAAGCATAATCTTGCGGAGTTAGTCCCGTGTATTGATAGCTTTAACAACTATAGTTTGACTGACAGATAGATAAGTGTCGCCTACGAAGACGACACTGTTCTAAATAAGGTTTAAAACTTATAAGTCAGAGTGAGGCTACCGTTTGTTGGTGCGCCATAATAACCTACAGTTTGTAAGCTATTGATGTACTGCTCATCAGTAATATTATTAACGTTTGCCTGTACTGCAACTTGGTCATTAATATTCCAGCGTGCGAAGGCGTTTAGCAGCGCGTAACTACCTTGCTTAACATTGTAATCAGTGCTTTCAATTTTAGATTGCCAACGGCCATTTAAACCAACCACCACTGCATCTGTTAGTGCATAATCCACTGTTACACCGACAACATCGCGAGGTGCCCATTTATTGGTGTCATCACCATTTTCATCTGTAACATCAATATGCGTATAAGATGCGACGATATTCATAGCGTCGGTGATTTTACCAGTGACTTCAAATTCATAGCCTTCTGACTCAATAGACACGCCTTCATAGTAATAAATACCATCTTCAGTGAGGCCCGCATATTGTGCAAAGTTATCTTGCTCAGCAGTAAAATAGGCAAATGTTGTCATTAGAGCATCATCAAACCAAGAAGCCTTAACACCGGTTTCAAAGTTAGTACCTTTGGTAGGTGCTAAGTATTGGCCGTTGTAATCAGCTTGCTCTTGCGGCTGATAAATGTCTGAGTAACTAGCATATAAGTTTAAATCATCGTTTAACTTATAGGTAAAGCCGATATATGGGCTTGTTTCGCTCTCGTCATTATCGATAGATGCACCGGCATTCATGCCTGAGCGTTCAAATTCAATAGCGTTAAAACCAACCACGGTAAATAATTTATCAGTAATATTTAACTGAGCAGAGCCAAAGTAACGGGTTAGCTTTTGCTCAATATCTGAATACAGAACCGGCGTTAACCATTCAGGTTCTGGGATCGCATCTAAATCGTACGGGAACGCAGGCGTTGGTCCATAAGCTGGTGTATTTGCAAAATCAAACGGGTGTTGATACATCACATCATCACTTTTTGCATGGCTTACACCAAAGCTTGCTTGGTGCTCTTTACCAAACAATTCAAAGGCACCAAATGCTTTGATTTCAAATAAATCAGCATCTACTTCACTGTCGTAACGACCCGGCCAACCACTTAGGCCAAGATTGGTGTCTTTATCAATGCTGCCACTGGCATAAAATAGTTTGTCTTGCTCTTCAAAACCACGGAAGTTGTAGCTCGCTTGAAGTTGCCACGCGTTTGCAAAGACATAGTTGTATTCAACAAATGCAGAGGTGTTAATGGTGTCCCACATTGTCCATTCTTGGGTGGTTGTGTCGCTTTCGTCCCATTTAGCTTGTGTGCCATCTGTGTAGTTATAAACAAGGCCGCCCCAAGTATTGCCATCGGTGTCTGCATCTTGATATGAATATCCCACAGTAACCGTTGAGTTATCTGTAAGCTGACCATCTACTACCGCAGAGAAAAACTCTCGGTTGTTCTCAAGTCCATCGAGATATGACTCTTTATCTTCAGCAGCAGCCACAAAGCGTGCAGCCCAACTACCTGATTCGGTTAATAATAGTGAATAGTCAGCTTGTAAACGTTTAAAATCCCAAGAGCCAACAGAGACACCGATTTCGCCGCCGTTTTCGTTTTTAGGGCGTTTGCGCACATAGTTAAGCGTACCCGAAGCATTACCTACACCAGTAAGTAAGCCATTAGCACCACGAATAACTTCAATTTTTTCATAGCCGTACGCTTCCATTGCGCCAGTGACAATACCCCAGTCATTCGGTAAGCCAACCCCATCGATTTGTGTATTCTTAATTTCAAAACCACGTGATGTATAGTTAGTACGGTTAGTTTCCCATTCTTCAACATTGATACCAGGTGCTAAGCGTAAAGCATCATTGACGTTAAAAGCAGAGTAATTTTTTAATTGCTCAGCAGAGATCACACTAATTGATTGCGGCGTTTCATCAATTTCGAGTGCTAAACCTGTCGCGCCTTCACTAATACGGTTCTGACGTATGCCAACAATTTCGATTTTTTCGACATTGGCTTCTGTTTCAGTTATTTGCTCTGCATAGCTGATTTGAGGGTAAAGTGTATAAGCGATGGCTGCGGCTACAGACAACTGGGTGAACTTCATTATGATCTCCAAGGGGTTATGATTTTTATTATTTTAATTGGTATTCAATACGGCATTTTGCTTACGATACGAATTAAAATAATAGTTTTATTTGTAATACAATAACTTTGCAAAATGTATCACAAGTGATAACTATTATCATTATTTATTTGCGGTATTTTTGCGTTTTTTGGGAAGGTGGGTGAGGGCTGCTATTACGCAGCCTTCACTAAAACTTACTGTGCCTTTCCAAGGCATAGTGCAGTTAATAGGCCTGTCAGGAGGAAGCTTGCAATGGCGATGAAAACACCTGCAACTACACCATAAATGAGTGTTAGTAATATTGTTGCAATAATTAGTAAACACGGTGATAAGAGGTTATAGGTTCTTATTGTGCTTCTAAGCAGTAAATTACTACCTAAAAGTAATATTATTGCGGCAATAAGGAGAAGTAAGTTCATACTGTTAACTCCTGTTCTAACTTTTTCGTTTTAGAGATATCTTGAATATTCACTTTACAAAAAGCGCCATATAACACGGTAACGCCGATTACAAAAAAGCTCATATCAACGACACTCACTAACAGGTTAGCTGCGCTAAAAGCGTGACTGGATGAAAGTATTAGATTAAGAGGTAAGATGGCCGAACATGCTACACCAATGACAATAAGCGTGATTTGTAAAAAGCGCTGATAGTTCAACGGTAATAGAGCCAATAAAGACCATACTAACCAGCTATAAAAGAATAATGGAGCAAATACCTTGTTATGCAAGGTACTATCGACCAGGTTATTTAATAGTATTTGAGCAGGGAATAAAATAGCACACGCTAATACAAGGCCACCGCAAGTACCAATAATAACTCTGTTCCAGCGCTGATACGCTTGTTGACTGAGTGTGGGGTTATTGCCCCGACTGCGTTTGGCAAGCCACATCATCATACCTGATAGCGGTAACAACGCAGTGCTCAGCCCTAGCAATACCCAAACTAATTTAACAAACAAGCCTGCAAAATTACCAAAATGAAGCGGAAACAATAACTCTAGTACTTTGATTGATGCCCCTGGTATATCGCCAAAACTGCTCATTGATTTTACAAACTCACCAGAGCCATGGTATTTCAACAATTGTGAAGCCACTTGCTCACCACCAATTAGTCGCATGTAGACTTCTGCATTTGCATCATTATGCGCCATTATAGTGAGATCAATTATCTTTGCTTTTGGGTAGCGTACTTGTGCATCTAGCAAAATGGCATTTATATCTGTGGCTTGAAATTGTTCGCTGATAATGGGTTCTGGAATGGCGGTGAACTTTTCAATCAATTTCTCTTGATCGCCGCCAAAGCTAACAAATGCCGCTGCGGGTAGCAAAATAACGGTAGCAAGCCCTAAAAAAGCACCTGTAAAACCAATGACTGCATGGAATAAGCTGCCCCAAATCCCCATAATTTTATGGCCATCGTTAATAATGACATCAAGCGGTTTTTTGCGCCTAAATGTGAATAGCTCCTTAAAAAATTGTCGATGTATAAATAAACCAGTCACTGTAGAAACAAGCAACGTTAACCCTAAGAATCCGGTTAAAATTAAGCCTATAGGTCTACCTAAATGTAGGTCTGCATGAAAATGCCCGATAAATGATGGGGCATCTGTTTTTCTGTGTTCGTAAAAGTAACCCGTTGCCCCATAGTATTCATTCACTAATTGATAATTACGCGGATCAAACTGATAAGCATAAGCAGCCGCTTCGCTGTAGTTTTCATCTCCATGGTGTGATTCAAACAATACGGTTAGTAAATGTGTATTGTGCCCCGTTGGTAAATACACATGAATATTTTCGCCAAACTCTTTCGGTACAGTTTTATGGTATGTATTTATTATATCTGTGATTTTTTCGCTTGGAAGTGTACTGAGTTGATGTAGCTCTGGATTCGCCCAAATCTTTAGTTCTGGGCGGCTTAACACTGCTAACGCACCAGTGAAGCAAACAATAAACAGCAAGATGGCAGTCACTATACCGACCCAGCTATGCATTAAGAAAAGTTTTTTCAAGCTGATTGATTTCATGACTGCCCCCCAGTCAATGCTAAGTAGCTCAGACCACCATGACTTATCAAAATAAATACCATCAATGCAAAAGGGTGCCACGCTTTTTCAGCCATATAGGCATAGATAAACAAGGCTGTCCAAATTAAAGGAAACAACATTATTGGAATAAGTATTTGTTCTTCAATCGCAAATGGAAGGTATGTTGTCATTCCTGGGATCATTACAATCGCAGTCAGCAAGGCAAGTAAACAAGCCATAAAATGGCGCCGCTTAGTTGCAGAGAAGGTGTGGTTTTTAGTCATTTTTATGCCCCTCAAAAAGGCGGCCTTAGCCGCCGCATTTTATTAAAAGCTTACTTCGAAACGAATACTCGCGGTTCTTGGTGAGCTTAATGTTTGATTGTTAAAACCAGCTGGTTCAAGTGCAACGTATTGTTCATCAAGTAGATTCTCGATTAGTGCATAAACGCCATAATTATCCCATTGATAACCAACTCGCGTATTTACTAACCAGTAGGCTTCATTTCGTGGATCAATAAAAATGCTGTCACTTGTTTCTTTGGGAATCGACAAGCGTTGTGAGCTTCCTGTATAGCTTGCATTGATATTTGCAACGAAACCTTGTTCGTTAAAGTAATCTAAGCCAACAAGTGCAGTCCACTCTGGTGCCCCAGCGAAAGGACGGCCTTGGTAATCTTCGTCTGAGCCATTGACGTCAGTAACAAACTCATCAATTTTGGTTTTTGAATAACCTAACCCACCATAAAAGTTAAGGTTATTTGTAAGTTCATAACTAATTTCTGTTTCAAAGCCTTGAACGTGTGATTTACCGACATTGCGAGTTTCTCTATCGTATTGATTACCTGATAGATAAACCGCAATTTGTTGGTCGGTCCAATCAAGGTAGAAAATATTGGCGTTGACTACTAACTTTTCATCTAACCAGACTGAGCGAAATGCAAGTTCATAATTCCATGTATACTCAGGATCAAAAGTAAATGGTGTCGCTTTTGCTACATTGGTGCCGACACCGCCTGAGCGATAGCCTTTTTGTACTGTGAAGCTTGTAGAAATATCTTGATTGAAGCGGTATGTTGCCCCTAGCTTTGGTAGCCATGAGTCAAAGTCAGCATCCTCTACAGGCTCATCCCCTGATGCGCCATCTGCCATTGCAAAAAGCTGCTGGTTAATACCGGCTACCAATTGGGCAAGCATAGGGTTGGTTGCGAAGTCTTCTGGGTTTGGCAGTACAGCTTGAGTTTGCTCTGTGATATAGATGTCTGCAATTGTACCGTTGGCTTGCTCTTCTTTGTCGTAACGAAGTCCGGCAAATATATCCCAGTTGTCGTTAACTTCATAAGTAAAATCAGCAAACAATGCTTTAGTTTTTACTCTTTGAATGTAATCAGAGTTTTGGCCAATAAAAACAGGATCTGCTGCGGCATAAAATTGCAGTACTTGATCAGCTAATGCTGCAGGTAAACCTAGACCACCGAATTCAGCCGGTGCAGTTAATAATGAACGCACACCTAAATCTGCAAATGTAATGCCTCGCTCACCACCACTACTATCAAAAACATCAAGATCTGAATAATAGAAGCCAATCAAACCAGAAAGTTTATCGCCATCATAAGTAAATCGCAGCTCTTGTGTTTTTGTTTCGTCTTTTCTTACATCTGTTAGAGTCGATTTTGGTGGATTCATACTCGCATCACCATCCCACTCATAACCATAGGCAGCGTCAGAGTAAGTAGTGATAGATGCAAACGACCATTGATCATTAAGATCGTAATCAAGGTTTAAAATGTATAAGTCAGTATCTGTCCATTCATAAGTCGGCGAATCTAAGTATACGTACCTGTCTTTGTAGATATCATTAATAGGGTAGTCTTGATGACCACTTTCAACCATAACCCAGTCGATACCTTTGTCATTTTCGCTGTGCATAAAACTAAATTGTGCTTCAAATTCAGGTAATGCAGAGGGGGTATAACGCAGCTTCGCACGATAAAATTCGTTGTTATCAAAGTCAGATTCTTTGCCTGTTGCAACATTAGTATTGTAGCCATCAAAGTCACGTTTTTCACCGCTAACACGAAATGCTAACTCGTCTTCAATTAAGCTGCCACCAAAAGCAACAGCGGCCTCTTGTGTACCATACTCGCCAACCCCTAAGCGACCTTTAAAATCAAATTCATGCATAGCATCACGAGTTTTCATTACCACTGCGCCTGCTAAAGAATTACGCCCTTGCAAAGTTGATTGCGGACCTCGTAATATCTCGACTTGGCTAATATCCCATGTTGAGAAGCCGCCTTGTTGCATCATTCGATAAGGCACAGGGGCACCATCAATATAGACACTTGCTAGCCCACCAGAGCCGCCGCCAGTGACATTAAATGCATCGATTCCACGAATATTAAACCCAGCACCATCGGTGCCTGATGTATTAGGTGTTCGCGCTAATACATCGTAAAAATCATTTAAGTTTTCACGCTCTACTGTTTGACTCGTTATCACGGCAACACTTGCTGGTGTTTCTTGTAAGGTTCGGTCTATTTTTTGCCCTTTTACAACAATTTTTTCAATGTTGGCGTCATCCGCAGACACAGCCGGAGAAATAATAGTGCTGGCTATGGCAATAGCGAGAGCCGTTTTTTTTAGAGAGGTCATTGCAGGTTTCAATTGGTTTTACAAATGTTAATTATTTTTATTTGCATTATATAGGTGAGCTTTTGATTAACAAGTCTTAAGTAGAGTAAAATATCTAATAATTATCATTTTTTACCAAAAAATGTGTAATAACCGCGTTTAAGTAAACGCTCTTCCTTTTTTGGGAACGGATAGGGAGTAAGGCTAATTAGAAATAAAAAAGGCGCCCTGAGGCGCCTAAATTTAGGGGTTATTTTCTGCGGATACTAAAGTTATCAGGACCTCTACTTGTAATAGATTGAACAAGGCTTACTTCCTCAATATCTATTACTATTACCTGCTCTTTGGTATGGTTGATCTCTTCATCCTCAGATTGTTCCTCGTGTATCAGGTAGAAATGCTCACCAATTTGGCCACCGTTATGATCTATATCTGCTTGATGTAAGCTATATTGCTTATTACCAGCACGAGTCTCAAGAGTACCTGTTGTGCCTGAGCCAGGAAGAATTGCAAAATAAGCAACACGTTCATTCCAATGACCTTCATTTAAAGTATCTTGTTCAAAAAATGCGGCACTAAAACCTGTATTATTTAAGCTTGTAACTCGCGTATATACGGTATGTGGGCCATTAAAGGTTTGTGTTTGCAAAAATACATGTGGTTTTGCAGTAAATTCTTTGCTAAACACAATATCTTTAAATTCTTTTGTACCATTTAGAGTAAAGGTACCAATTTCAACGATAGTGCCATCGCTCATTGTGTAACGACCTTCGTCCATAGTTAAAAAGTCAAACGACTCAATATGAGGGTGACCATTGCCATTTTGCAGATATTGCCACTCTTGGAAAGATACTGAATAACCCACAGGTGTTACATCAGTTAAACGGTTTGTACCACCGTGTTTACCATTAAATGTCGGTGCCGAAGTAAATACCGCAGGAGCTATAAATTCTTGGTTGCCAAAGTCATAGCTCTTCCAGTTGCTATCAAGCTGTTTAATCACTGCTTCTGAGTAGTAAGGGATTAATTCACTTGGTAATGAGCAACTAGGTTCTACATCACATGCCACAGCATTAAGCGTATTGGTCGTTAAGTCGTTAATGCGAACTGGCAATGTTGCAGCAAGACAGGTTTCGCCTGAATATGGATTTAAGCGGTATAGCTTTGATTCGTTCTTATCGCCATGGTCGTTGATGACAGAGCGGCTGATCACAAGGTCGCCATTTTTATTAACAGTCGCACCACCTACCGCGATTAAATCGTGTTTTGAAAGCTCTGTAGCCATAAAGCTTGTGCGGTCAATACTATAAACTGAGGTTGAGGTTATTAGCAAAAGCTCGCCATTTTTAACGACTAAATCAGCGCGGCTCAAGCCCTCAAGGTCGCTGTAATCAGCTAATACAGTTGCTTCGCCTGTGGTTTTATTAATGCTATAAAGCTTGGTAAAACTTACTGCAAGTAATGAATCAGAGCTTGCATCATATGTCATACCAATTACAGATTTAGTTGTTCCAACCACAACATGTTCACCTGTAACATGATCTAAATAGGCTAAGCGACTATATTTGAATTTATCGGCACGAATTGGTAGGTGAGAATACTGCTCATCACTAACATCTAGATGGTTTACATCAACTTTGTACTCTAACGGAATGGGTGATGAAGCATAGTAGGTACGATTTGTTGAGGCATCATAAGCAATGGCTGCAGAACTAAATTGGGCGATTGAGTGTGCTGTAGCCGACTTATTTTGCTCGTCAAGGCTAAATACAACACCGGTTTCACCACGGCCTGAGTTCATTGCAAAAATTTCGCCTTGGCAGCTAGCAGCCACAGTATTTGTTACAGCTAATGTAGTTGCAACTGCAAGGCTTGAAAGTAACAAGTTAGTTTTTATCGACATAAGTAAATCCCACGATTAGGTTTATTCCGACACAAAGAGATAAGACCACTTTGTATTAATAGTGAGCATTATAGTGAGCCACTTCACTTTACGAATGCCGATAAAAGCTGTTTTTGAGTCTAAAGCTCAATCTTTAAGTATTAAAAAATGTATATAAAGTGTTAGATTACCTATTTTTCTGACTTTTCTGATCTTCAGAATTGCTTGACATCGAACTGCCAACCGAAGCGGTAATCACTAATAAAATGGCCAGCCATTGCCATACACTTAAAAATTCAGAGAGGATTATAAAACCAGCCAATGCTGCGATCGCAGGCTCTAAACTCATCATGATGCTAAAGCCTTGTGCGGGCATATTGCGAAGTGCTACCATTTCTAACGTATAGGGTAGTGCGCTAGACATAATAGCCACTAAAATACCAAGTGGTAATACTTCCCAACTCAATAATGCAGCGCCTTGCGAAACGGCGCCGTAAGGCACAAGCACAATCGCGGCGACGCTCATCCCCATGGCTACAGTCATCCCGCCAGAGCCTTGGTTTCCAGTTTTTTTGCCAAACAATATATAAAACGCCCAACATGCACCTGCTGCAAGGGCTAAGATCACGCCTACAGGATCGAGGCTGTCTTCGCCTTTCATGTCAGGTAGCAATAAAATAATGCCAACAATGGCGCAGGCTACCCAAAACAGATCGCGCTTTTTACGAGATGAAAGTAGGGCAACAGCAAGGGGGCCAGTAAACTCCAGAGCAACACCAATGCCTAAAGGAATGCGCTCAATCGCGTAATAGAACAGGATATTCATGCCACCTAAACTCAGTCCATAAACGATGATCGGCATGCGTTGCCCTATCGGCGGAAAAGCTCGCCAAGGCTTAAAAACCAGGCACAAAATAGCAGCTGAAAAACCTAATCGAAGTGCTGTGGTACCTTCAGGGCCTATTAAAGGGAATAATTGCTTTGCAACAGAGGCACCAGATTGAATGGTAACCATTGCAAGAAGCACGCAAATAACAGCAATAAAAAACGGTGGAATGGTGCGCTGCATCACTGTCCTTATGAAAGTTAATAGTTCAAGTTTGCGGCGATTCTACTGATGTTTTGAGGGAGAAGAAATGTTTTTCGTTAAACGGACACAGATTTTCGATAAAGCAAAATTATGGGTATCAAATTGCTTTGATACCCATAAAGAGAGTGCTTAACTTTGTCCTGCTTGTTCAAAGGTCGGCATGATGGTTTGCGTGGCCTGTTTTTGCTGCTGGCGTTTTGCCACTTTAAAGAAAGTAGCCGCAAAAATAGCAGCGACAATATCAACTAAATAGCTTGAGTAAAATAGTGAATTGGTGTCGCTGGCAAGTTTTACTAGCGTAGATAACACCATTAATGCACACAGACTTGCGAGTAAATAAAACCCAACCGTGGTTGCCTTTTGCACAGGTTTTAAGAAGCTATATATTACAAAAACAAAAAAGGCTGCATAGTAACTGTATAGGGTAGCGTAGTTTGTGTTGCTAACAAATGCAGGTAGCCATTTGGCAGCGACGAGTGTAAAAGCAACGGCAATCATAGACCCTAAACAAACGCCAATGGTGAGTTTTGCCATAAACAAGGTACTGCGTTTATTAGGATCTTTTTTGAAGCGTTTGTCTATCCACAGTAGATTACCTGAATAGAACAAAAAGGCACCGAGTAACCCCATAATGAAGTAACCCCAACGACCCCAGTCTCCTCCATAGGTGCCAAAATGGAGTGAGAAAATACTGGCAACCATGTTACCCCACACAGCATCTTCGCCTTGCGGGTAGCTTGAGTTAACCACTTCTAGTGTGTATGGGTTCATGAATAGGTAATCAGTATCTGGTCCACGCACTACCGCATTATTGTTACTCATCATAAACACCGCAGAAGGTGATGCTGAATTTAAATTACTATAGCGAATATGGATTGGCTCATAGCCGGGGGCATAGTTTTTCGCTGCAAGTACTTGCTCATCAACACGTGGTAAGTTTTCAATATGAAAACTTTGCGCCGCAGGCGTAGGGCGCTGAAATAGCGGCTTACCATCATAAAATTGTGCTAAACCACCATAAATAAAATCATGAAATGCAAATACCACCACGGTAAAAGCAATGACTAAATGAAATGGTAAACTGGCGATACCGACAAGGTTATGGCTATCAAGCCAAAATCGACTAGGCCCTTTTTCTTTTCGCAGTGCAAAAAAAGTTTTAACTAATGTCGGCAGTAAAATAATCACTCCTGAGACCAAAGCTAAAAAATACAAAATACAGGCAATACCAAGAATATACACCCCTGATTGGTCATGGCCAATTTCGCCAATGAAGCCCGCTGTACGGTGTAAATAGTCTACTAAATCAGCAAGTTCATTTTCGGTTTGTACGCTGACGTTTAAACTGCCATCAGCATTTAGGTGGGCGAAGTTCAGTTGTTTATCAAGCTCCATGCCTCGGGCATTGCCTTTGATATACCACGAAAGAGGCGCATTTGGGGTATGTAAATCGAGGTTAAAGCCTTTGGCCAGTTGCTCACTATGTTCATTAATTGCAGTATCTACAAGCTTTTGGTAGTCATAACTAGAGCTGGTGACTTTAGGAGCTTGAATGGGGGCAGCCCATTGCTGAAGTTCGTGTTTGAACATGGTCAAGCTGCCAGCATAAAAACCTATGAATAGCACTAAACCTGCAATGATGCCTGTCCATGTGTGTACTCCTTGATAGGTGCGAAGAATATCCGATCTGACTTTCATAATGCGTTCCTTAGCATAAAAAATACGCCATAAAGCAGCACAGTTAACCCACCAAGTACAAGCCAAGCTTGCTTTGCTGAGTTGAACAAATAACTAAAACTAAAAATGGTTAGCCAAACCGGCGTGATCATCCACATGTTAAATTGCACTTTATCGCGAGCATCAATGCCTCCAGGGCCATACCAAGCAAAAAAAGCAACGAAAATAAATGAAAGTGCTAGCCCTAAAATTGTACCTGCTAGCGTTTTCCCTAACCAAGTTGGTTGGCGTTTAGCTGAACTTGTCATGAGTTATCCTTTTCTTTGCAGCAGGCTCGCAAAAGGGAGCAGCATCAACATTAGCATCACACTAAAGATGATGTAGAACACGGCCGCTGTGACTGAGAATTGTTGAAGGGCAAGTATTGATGCGCAAATAGTTAACGCAATTGAAAGTAATCGCCATTGTTTTTTAATTGGTTTTTTTAAGAATCGCTGCTGTTTTCTGGTGCAATATAAAATACTGACAGCGAAAAAGATAAGCAGAGTAACAGTAAAAATGAGCATGAGATTATAGTTGTAGTAAACGGTAAATCTTATTGTAAATGATAACTAAACTCAATTGCAATAGCATTAAACTTGTGTTAATTTCCTAGCGTTTTTTATCAAACGCAATTTGTTTAATTCTAATAATCTCTTACGGGGAAAGGACATTGGCTACAGCATTTAAACTTAATTCACTCACCAAAGTTATGCTTGCATCATTACTTGTTACGCAAGGCTCAGCGTGGGCCGACGACGATCAAAACAGTCGAAAATCAATGGATACCATTGTTGTTACAGGTGAAAAAACTGAGAAGTCACTTAAAGAGACGATGTCGTCAGTGGCGGTTGTTGATAAGTCGCTATTAGAAAACGGCCAACTTGCATCGATATCTGAAGCGCTGTCAGAAATGGCGAACGTTGTTGTGTTAACGGGCTCGGTGCCAGATATGCGAGGTGTGTCTGGTAATGGTGGCGCAACGGGCTTTAACTCATTTAGTGGTGGTTCAAAGGCTCGTGTCTCAACCTTGATTGATGGTGTAAGCCAGCCGTTTGTAGCTGATTTAACTGGTGATACGGGTCTGTGGGATGTAGAACAAATTGAGGTTTACCGAGGGCCGCAATCAACCAGCAATGGTCGTAATAGTATTGCGGGTGCTGTCTACATGACAACTAAAGCGCCAACTCAAGATTTTGAAGGCGCTGTGCGCGTCGGTTATCGCAACCAAGATAGCTACCTAGACACTGCCGCAGTGGTATCAGGAGCGTTAGTTGAAGATGTATTAGCATTTCGTTTATCAACTCAGTACGTTGATGGCGAAACATTTTCAAATCCGCCGGTATACGAAACAAACCCAACTGATCGTGAGTTAAACAAGTTAAATACCAGTAGCACACGCGCTAAATTACTTTACACACCAAGCCAAGATTTATCAGTACAGCTAACATATTCAACTTATAGTGAAGAGGGTAACTCGGGTCGTAAGTACTTTTTAGCGGATGAGCCATTTGATTATGAGCCACTATATCAACGTATTATGGATACTGAATCTGACACCACGCAAGTGAATGTTGATTACAAAATTAACGATGATTTTTCGTTAGATGTTTTAGTTGCTTATATGGATTACAAATGGGGCTTTGAAGCATACGAGCCACTTGAAAGCGCAGAATCTGATGTATCAATGGATGAGAGTAACATCACTGTCGATACCAAATTGAACTTTGGTTTAAGCAATGATTTTTACTCTGGTTTTGTGGGTCTTGCCTATTTTGACCGCGACCAAGACTTTGAAAGTGTAGGTGCAACCAACTATTACGGCGACGATAGCAGTAAATCGACGGCAATATATGGTGAAACAAGCTTTAACCTAAGTCGTGATTTCACATTAACAGCGGGTCTGCGCATTGAGCGTGAAGAACAATTACGTAATTTTAATATGGCATTTCGTGGTGATATGCTGGTTGAACAACTTGATAACTCTCACACACTGCGTTTACCAAAGCTCGCGATTCAATATGACATTAGCGACGAAACGACTTTATTTGCTAGTGCTCGTCGTGGTTACAATGCAGGGGGCGGCGCCCTTGATTTTACCGCAGAAGATTATTACTACTACGATGAAGAAACGGTTAATACCTATGAAATTGGCTCACGCAGCGTTTTAAATAATGGCGATATTAATATTAGTGCCAACGTGTTTTACAACAACTTCAACGGTTATCAAGCGCTAAGCTCTGAGCGTAAAATCACTAATATCGAAGATGCTCATAGCTATGGTTTAGAAGTTGAAGCTTACAGCATGCTGGGCGAACAGTGGCAATTACATGGCGGTTTTGGTTTATTGAAAACTAAAATAGATGAATCAATTGCGTTCCCAGAAGCCGTTGGCAATGAACTAAATTCTGCGCCGGAGTTAACCGCGAGTTTGGGTGTATCTCACTGGTTTACTGATAGTTTAAAAGTAAATTTAAGTGCTAATTATGTTGATGAGTTTTATGGCGATTTAACCAACACTGAAGAGCGCGTTGCAGGTGATTACACCATTACGCGTTTATCGATGAGCTACGATACCGAACAGTGGCTGATCAGTGCTTTCATCAACAACGCCTTAGATGAAGAGGCGTATACTTCAAAAGAGCCTGCTAGTGGCCGTTACCCACAAGGCTACGTTGCAGTTGTAAACCCACAAACAATCGGTGCATCTGTTACTTACCGGTTTTAAATAAACTAACCGCTTTAAATTGAGCAGAACCAGCGACTAGCTCAATTTAAAGCGGTTAATCTGCCCGTTTAAGTTATTTGCTAAGTTAGCCAGTTTGCTTGAAGAATCTGAAATATTTTGTGTTTGTTGCTGCGACTGACGACTTGTATCTTGGACTTCGTTTAAACGCTGGGCTATTTCTTCGGTCACTTGAGATTGCTGCTCAGATGCAGAAGCTATGGTCATATTGGCATCAGAAATCGCTTTTGCTTGAAGGCTAATTTCATCAAGCATATGGCCTACTTTTTCTGAATTGAGCACCGCCTCTTTAATTTGCGCATCGCTTGAACGGATCCTTTGCGTTACTGCATTGGTTGCAGATTGTAATGAGTCAATTTTATCTTGGATCTCAAGGGTTGAGCTCTGTGTGCGACTAGCCAATGTTCTTACTTCATCAGCAACAACTGCAAATCCTCTGCCTTGTTCACCCGCTCTTGCGGCTTCGATTGCAGCATTCAGTGCTAGTAAATTAGTTTGTTCGGCAATGTTACTTATTACACTTAAAATAGCAGTGACTTCATTTACTGAGGCTTCCAGCTGATTAAGATCTGTTAGCGATTTGGTTAAGGTGTCGGCCACTGACTCAACAGAGCTTACCCCTTGTTGGACAACCTGTAGGCCTTCTTTGGTTTTTTGATTAGCAGCGGTGGCACTGCTTGCCGCTTCTGCACAGTTTTGAGAAACCTCTTTAACGGCCGTTGAGTTTTCATAGACTGAGCTTGAAATTACCTCAATAGCTTGGCTTTGAATATCATTGAGTGTTTTAGCTTGCTGTGATATTTCATCTAAACTTTTCGCTGCCACTTGTGCTTGCTCTGATTGATTATGTATTTCTTTTAGAAGCTGGGAGAGCTTATCAACCATAATGTTGAAGCTGACCGCAAGTTGGCCTATTTCATCATCAGCTTTATGGTCAATATAGCGAGAGAGATCTCCTTCAGAGATACGCTTGGCCTCATTAATTAAAGCATGAGTTGCTTTAATCACTTTTTTCTCTAATTGCCAATAACACACTATCAAGGTAGCAATGATGGTTAGAACTAAAGCGGTGCTAACTAGGCTTAAAGTTACCACACGGTCATGATTATTTTTTACCTCTGCTGCACTTTTTTCCTCAATTGAATTTAAAAAGGCCTGTACAGGCTGCTGAATTTTCTCAACTTCGGCCATGTAAGCATCGTTGGTTAAAAGCGTAATAGCTTGCACCCATCTTTTATGCTCGCTGATGGTTAAGTTGTTAGTATCTCGACCAAGTAAATCACTGACTAAGCTAAATGCTTTTTCTTCTGTTTCGACTAGTTTGAGTGATAAGTCGTTGGATTTTTGTAATAAAGCCAAATCATCGGTAGCGACATTAAAGGCTTTTAAGCGCTGCACATAGTTTTTTTTCTGACCATTGAGCCAAGATGCTTTTCCTTGAATTTGGTCAACAAGATGATGGTATTCAACTTCATAGCGAGGATCTAAGGTTACGACATGTTGACGAGCAAGCTCAGTAAGGCGAATCGAATTTGAAGATGAAAACTGAGCAAGATGGCTTAGCTCATAACGCTGTTGAGCCGACTCCATACTCTCATCTTGGCCTGATTGTAAAAATAAAATAATGAAGAGAAGTCCGGCTGCAAGGGTAATGGTTGCTGCGAAAACGGTTCTGAGTAAAAAGCGTATAGTCAAAGTATTACCCTTCATATTGAAAGTAAGTACTATTAACCATAGTACAAAATTTTTGATTCAATAAAAATTACGGGTAAGTTATTTAGAGGTGGTCATTTAAGCTTATGTTGAAAATGAAAAGGGCAGAGTCAACCACCCTTGAGTAATGCATTTATTGGTCTGCTGGATACACAACGCCAAGCTGATTTCGTGCTTCATCAAGTACAGCCATAACTTGTTTTGACAGTCTATGAGTATTAACAGATGACTCAATTTGTCCTGCATTCGCAGCTTGAATAAAGTGGCTGACCTCATGGCGCATAAAATGATCATCAAATGGCTCAGACAGTTCTTCAACCGTGCCATCGTTACCAATAAATTGCATGCGCTTTAATAATGACACCGCTTCAATACGTATTCGGCCTTTCTCACCTTGAATTTCAGTAAAATTATCGCCTTGCGAGATTTTCGAATAGCTGATCACCGCTTGCTTATCAGCGTAATTCAAAAGCACATCGCCAGCGCCATCAACACCAGTTTCAAGCAACACACCACTGGCTTTTACACTCTGAGGCGAGCACCATAATGCGAGTAAAATATACAGCGGATAAATACCTAAATCGACTAATGCACCGTTAGCAAATTCTGGCAAGAAGGTATTTGGGCGTTCGCCGTTTTTATATTTATCGTAACGCGATGAGTACTGACTATATTGGCCAATATATTTGCGGGGTGTGCCAATCTTTGCCATGGCACTTTTTAAGCGTGCAAAGTTTGGTAAATGGGTAGTCATCATCGCTTCCATGTATAAGCGTTGATGGGTTTTTGCTGCTTGCACGATTGACTCAAGCTCTTTGCTATTCGCAGCAGAAGGTTTTTCGCCTAAAACGTGTTTACCTGCTTTTAAACACATGACGGCATAATCTTTGTGTAAGCTATTTGGTGCTGCAATATAAACGGCATCGACTGATGGGTCTTCGCATACTTGCTCAATATTGGTAAATACTTTTGCGTTTTTAATGTCATGTTTTGCAAGGAAAGACTCACCGGTTTGCTGCTCTCGAGAGCACACACCATATAAGGAGAATTGTTCAATTTGTTTGGCTGCACTCAGTAGTGTGTCGCTTATAAAATTGGTACCTACAATCACAAAGTTCATGGTTACTCCTCGCTGTTTTGTACAAGCCATGCTTGCCAATTCTGTTCAAATTTTTCCATTTGTTTATGTTTTTTGCTTAACAAATGTTTGTCTTCATCTTCTTGGGCCATATAAGGGCCAACGCGGCATAATGCACAGTATTTTTCACCTAAATAAGCAGGAAAACTAAGCTTAGGGGTAATTTCATTGTTAGTTTTTTCGCTAAATACATAGGTAATGCCGCTAGTATCTTTAACGTGTTTATCGCGATCAACATTGCGAATTTTATAGCCCGGAAACACGCTAATATCGAATGGCATTTGGCCAAGATATTGGCAATTAAGCCCTTGATTTAAGCTGCCCTCAATATTCCATTCGCGGTAAGGTTTTACATCTTTAGAGGTGATGTAACATAACATCGGGCCGTTTTTATCTAATGCAAACTGGCTAGCGTAGTCTAGGTAGCGATGCAACAAAGCACGGTTTAATACATTCATACCCCCTTGTTGGGTGTGTGCTTTAAATGCGGCTTCACCTTTAAATGCAGGTATCAGTGGAAATTGAAAAATAACCACATCGAAACAAGCGCCATCTAAGCGCTGCCATGAGTCTGGCCTTGTTACATCAAACTCAGTGAGTGTTTCAATATTAAGTTGTTGCAAGGCGCTAAGTGCATTGTCGGCATATTTTTGTTCTATGGTGTTTGCATCATCATAAGTTGAAGCAACAAGCTTGGCTGGTTTTATATAACGAGCAACAGAGTGTGAAAATGATAAATCACCATCGCCTACCGTTAATATGCGCCAACTAGGGTCTAAATACATGGGGTTATTTGCCTTGTTCTGGCGCTATTTCAACTGAAATTTTAGGGCAAAGGGCTAAGCGAGTTTTAAGGCCTTCTATGGCTATTTGCTTAAAAATTAGATTGAAACTAATTAAAACAGCAATAACGATATGAATAGGGCCATGGGTAAAACCTGCTTCTGTATCAAAAAGCATTAAGCCGAATAACAAGAACATGGTAGCTAAAAATATTTCAATCAGCTGATTTGAATATAGCTTTAAGTTGCCTTGGTTTTTATGATCTTTTTTGATGTGAATTGCACAAAAAAATGGGATCACTTTTATTTTAAAGTGAGCGTTTTTTTCTACGTAATTTTCACCTAAGTGATCTAGTTTAGCGCGCAGTTGATCTATCATAGCAAGTCCTTAAAAAACTGAGCCGCGGATGTTACCGCAAACGCAAGAAAAGGGCTACTCAGGATAGATATTCATGCCAATTACAAATATGTGGCATACAAACACAACCGAGGTTAAAACGAATCGCATTTTTTGATAATCAACGTGATAGGTTTGCCACTGCGGTGTGCTTTTCTCAAACAACAGCACGAGCCAAAAGCTCGCAGCAAGCCAAGCCAGTATCCAGCTTGACGGTAAAAAGCTTAAAAAGCCAATCGGTAAGATAGGAATAATTGCTTTGATGGCATCAGCATGCGTTTGCTGGCCTGCATGCCATAAATTGCCAGCCATAAAGGCTAAAATGGCGATGCTATAAAAAGTGAAAAAGTCTAAGTTAACGGCATTACTACCTGCTATAAGCGGCCAGCCTACACAGCCTAAAAAAGGCAGTAAACCTAAGTAACCAAGTTGAATGTGATTAATAAACTTTTCCATAATGACCTTTAAACTACCTAACTGGTATAAAATAACTCGTAGTTATTTTATACCAGTTAGGCGGCTAAAACGATCGCTTTATTGCTGACGTAACTCTCGACGTAGAATTTTGCCAACCGTCGATTTAGGCAATTGTTCCATAAAAATGATTGATTTAGGCACCTTATAAGCACTTAAGTTTTCGCGGCAGTAGTCACTCACTTGTTGTTCATCAACCTGCTCTTTTAAAGTAATGTAGGCACACACACGCTCACCGGTTTTTTCATCTTTTGCACCAATAACAGCCGCTTCGCAGATAGCCGGATGCTGACAAAGTATGTTTTCAACTTCGTTAGGGTACACGTTAAAACCAGAGACAATAATCATGTCTTTTAATCGGTCTACAATTTTGTAATTACCACTTGGTAGCTTCAGACCCACATCACCGGTTTTGAAAAAACCACGTTTCATGCATTTACCGGTTTCATCTTGGCGTTGCCAGTAGCCCATCATTACTTGCGGGCCTTTAACAACTATCTCGCCAGACTCACCGTCTGCAACGGGCTCATCGTTTTCATCCCAAATTTCCACGGTGGTGTTTGATAGTGGGCGACCAATGCTGCCTATTTCTTCATTTTGAAAATCGTTTAATGTCACAACAGGCGAGGTTTCTGATAAGCCATAGCCTTCTGTGATTGTACATCCTGTGGTGCTCATCCACGCATCAGCTGCAGCATGTGTTAAAGCTGCGCCCCCTGACACGGTCATTTTTAGGTTTGAAAAATTAAGTGCTTTAAACCTTGGGTGCATACACAGACCAATAAACAAGGTGTTAATCCCTGAAAAGTAATTAATATCAAAAGGTTCGATTTGCTTAACTAAGGCATCTAAATCACGAGGGTTTGGAATAAGTACATTAAATTGCCCCATGGCAAATAAGCTAACCATGTTCACCGTAAAGGCGTATATATGATAAAGCGGAAGCGGGCAAATACCGGTTTCTTGACCAGGCGTTAAAATGTTGTCAAAGCGCTCATTCATTTGCTCGGCATTGGCTAAGATGTTGCCATGACTAAGCATCGCTGCTTTGGCAACTCCTGTGGTACCGCCGGTGTATTGTAAAACAGCAATATCGTCACGACTTGCTTGATGAGCGTCAAGAGGGGCAAGTCTTTCACCTTGGCGAATGAGTTCGTTTAACGAAAATTGATTCTCTTGTAATGCTGGCTCAGCTAAAGCGGCTGCAACAATAACGGTTTTAATGGATGTATCATTAATAATTGTTGCTAATTTTTCGCTAAGGGCATCAAGAATAACAATGGCTTTTACCTCTGCATCATTAAACTGGTGTAGCATTTCACGGGCAGTATAAAGCGGGTTGGTATTGACTACGATTAATCCTGCACGAAATGCTGCATAAGTTACGATAGGGTAATCAACAATATTAGGTAGTTGAATAGCAATTCTGTCTCCTGCAACAAGACCACTTTGCTGTTGAAACCACTGGGCTAAATAGCGAGATTGTTGTTCTACTTGAGAAAAAGTGAATGTTCTTCCCACACTTGTGTAGGCAGGAAAGTCAGCATAAGTCTTACAACTATGCTCAATTAATTGCGTGAGGTTATCATGTGTGTTCATGGTTATTCCTTAGCTTGTTTGACTAATGAATATATACAATTTGTTAACGTGAAACTTAGCTTTAAACGACTTGTTTTTGACTTTTTACGCCATTAATGGGAATGAAACTTGCGGTAATCTCTAGGTGGAATACCATACCAACGTTTAAAAGATCGAGTAAATTCGCTGTAATTAGAAAAGTTCAAGATATCTGATATGTTTGATAAACTGAGGCTAGATTCAATTAAATATTGATGTGCCAAATGACAGCGTACATCATCGACTAATTCACGAAACGTTGTGCCATGTTTTGTTAAGTGGCGCTGTAAGCTACGGGTACTCATCGATAACTTTTCGGCTACAAGGTTTACCCCAAACTCCTCGTGTAGTAAGTACTGCTTGATCATCACTTCAACATGATCTGAGATATTTTCACGTTTGGTGTTTTGAATCAGCCCAAGCTGTTGGCTGAGTATAGAAAACAACTGCTTATCTGAGTTCTTAATAGCGAGTTTAAGGTATTTTTTTTCAAACACGACTGCTGTGTGTGCACAATTAAACACAGGAACTTGACCTAATGCTTGGCGATAAACACTCGGATTTTCATTACCACTATGGGGAAGTTCCAAACGGTGCAGTTTTATTTGATCATCGGTTAGTTTCTTTAATAAATTAACCCCAACACTTAGGGCTAGATCAGCGCCATGATAGACACTCACTTTTAAGCTACTACGAACTAAAAATGATAGTTTTACATAGTTTTGGTCTACTTCAAGGAGTAAATCAGCGCTATTTTGATGAATGTGATAATACTTAGTTAAATTTTTAAGTGCCAATTCAAGGGTGTCGCAATTACCCACCAAATAACCAACAGAGCCCAAAATGTTCAAGCTTTGCCAACGCCCTAATTCTAACCCAAAATAGGGCAGGTTTAGTTCTTTCGCCGTGGTCTCTAACAGTTGAATGAGTTGCTGATACTGCACAAAGCTATTGGCATCTTGTAGTTGTTTTCTGTCTAAACCAACGTGTGATAAAAGTATATCAGGGTTCACCAATTTGCTTTCGATCAGCTCAATATAGCCATGTAGAGCAGATACTCTAATTAGATCAGGTGCTTGTGTTAATCGGGGCATAGTATGCTCTTTTTTGTGCTCTGGCGTAAAAAGTAAAAAAAATTGCGTACAAAGTAAAGTAATACAGGTCAGTAAAGTTTAACAATGTATTAACGTAAACAATACGCTGATTTACTAACAAGCATTAAAGAGGGCACACACATGGCATTACCAGATATTATTAATCATCAAGATTTTTTACTCACTATTCATACCAATGATGAAAAGCTAATTAAAAACGCTTTACCAGGCGTGCACATTTATCCACTCATGCTGGATTCTGAGAATGGGGTATGGGTTTTACGCGTTTTATTTGAACCGGGTACAGTTTTGCCAAAGCACTTTCACACTGGTGTTGTACATTTGTATACATTAGCAGGCAGCTGGCACTACACAGAATACCCAGACGATTTACAAGTAGCGGGTAGCTATTTATTTGAACCAGGCGGTTCGATTCATCAATTTCAAGTCCCAGCAGACAACACTGAAGTGACCGATACCTTTATGATAGTAATGGGAGCTAATATTAACTTTGACCCAGATGGTAACTATATGAACATTATGGATGCAGGTTGGATTGAACAAGTGATGTTAGCAGCTGCAAAAGAGCAAGGAATTGAGCCTAACTACATAAAACCAAAGAGCTTATACGGTTTTAGTAAGTAATCTGATTCCCTGAAGCGAAGGCCCTTGATTGCGTAAGTGATTGAGGGCTTTGTAGTTTTTGCTATTTTTAACCTTTCAATCTAAAAAACAAATCAATTTAATCTAAACAATCAATTTTATTTTAATCGCTCAGGCCTCTATTGTATTAATCAAGCAGACGCAAGGCTGCGTTAATTAAACTTTTTAAATACATCAATGAGGAATATTATGAGCACTTCATTAATTAACACAAAACTACAACCATTCAATGCAACAGCTTACCACAACGGTGACTTTGTAGAACTAACAGAAAAAGACGTGCTAGGTAAGTGGTCAATCTTCTTCTTCTACCCAGCTGACTTTACTTTCGTATGTCCTACAGAGCTTGGTGATGTTGCTGATTACTACGAGCAGCTTCAAGAAATGGGTGTTGAAGTTTACTCAGTATCAACTGACACGCACTTCACTCACAAAGCATGGCACGATACGTCTGACACAATTGGTAAAATCAAATTTCCAATGATTGGTGACCCGACAGGCCGTATCACACGTAACTTTGGTGTGATGATCGAAGACGAAGGTCTTGCTCTTCGCGGTACATTTGTAATGAACCCAGAAGGCGAAATCAAAGTAATCGAAACTCACGACTTAGGTATTGGCCGTAGCGCGAAAGAGTTAGTACGTAAAGTACAAGCTGCACAGTACATTGCTAACCACGACGGTGAAGTATGTCCTGCATCATGGCAGCCAGGTGAAGAGACACTTGCTCCTTCACTCGACCTAGTTGGCAAAATCTAATTTGTCACTGCATTAAACGATAGCAAAGCCCAGCTTTGCTATTATGATGCAACACTCACTGCCCATCACAACTCACATTAAGCACATTCGCGGGTGATGGGCAGTTTCCTAAAATTTTTCTAGATTATTTATTCTGAACTCAAGGGCTAAGCCATGTTAGATACGAATATCAAAAACCAATTAACAAGCCACTTTGCTTCTATTACCAGCCCTGTTGAGCTGCTTATCGCCTTGGATGACAGCAATAAATCAACAGAACTTAAAAACTTAGCGAACGATTTAGCGTCGTTAAGTGATCATTTTTTGGTGCGAGATAACCCTAATCAAGACGTACGTCGTCCGTCTATGGTGGTGTCTTCACCTGTAAATAATACGCAAATTACGTTTGCGGGTGTGCCAATGGGGCACGAATTTACCAGTTTGATCCTTGCACTACTGCACACAGGCGGTCATCCAAGTAAGGCATCAGAGGCTGAGATTAAGCAAATTCAATCACTTACATCAACGCTTAATTTTGAAGTGTACATTTCATTAAGCTGCCAAACCTGCCCGCAAGTCGTGCAGGCACTTAACTTAATGGCGGCGCACAATGAAAACATTACAGCCACTATGATTGATGGTGCCTTGTTCCAAGACGAAGTAAACGAGCGTAATGTGTTAGCTGTACCGGCTGTATACTTAAATGGCGAGTTATTTAGCCAAGGCGCTGTTAACCTGACCGACATTCTAAACAAAGTCGATACCAAAGCGGCTGCACGCCAAGCCGAAGCACTAAACGACAAAGAATTATTTGATGTACTTGTTGTTGGTGGAGGGCCGGCAGGGGCTTCTGCGGCAATTTACTCGGCACGTAAAGGTTTAAATACCGGTGTTGTGGCAGAGCGCTTTGGTGGTCAGGTTTCAGACACCTTAGCCATTGAAAACTTTATATCAGTTAAAGCGACTGAAGGTCCTAAATTAGTTGCTCAACTAGAAGAGCATGTTAAAGAATACGACGTTGACGTTATGCAAAACCAACGTGCTGCATCGCTTACTAAGCAAGGTAATTATCAAATTACGCTCGAAAATGGCGCGGTTTTAAATGCTAAGTCAGTGGTATTAGCAACCGGTGCACGCTGGCGTGAAATGAATGTACCAGGTGAAAAAGAGTATCGCGGTCATGGCGTTGCTTACTGCCCTCACTGCGATGGCCCGTTATTTAAAGGTAAAGCGGTAGCGGTTATTGGCGGCGGTAATTCAGGTATTGAAGCGGCAATCGACCTTGCTAACATTGTTGAGCATGTCACCGTGCTTGAATTTGCAGATACCTTACGTGCTGATGAAGTACTTATTCGCAAAGCAAATAGCTTAAACAACATTACGATTATCAAAAATGCGCAAACAACAGAAGTTGTTGGTGATGGTAAACGAGTAACAGGCTTAAGCTATATTGACCGCATCTCTGGCGATGAAAAATCACTGGAGCTTGCAGGTATCTTTGTGCAAATAGGCTTGGTGCCAAACACTGAATGGTTAAAAGATTCAGAGCTAGCACTGACTCGCTTTGGTGAAATCGACATTGATAGCAAAGGCGCAACATCATTACCGGGTGTTTACGCGGCAGGTGATGCAACAACAACGCCGTTTAAGCAAATCATTATTGCCATGGGCAGTGGTGCAACGGCAAGTTTAGGTGCATTTGATTACTTAATTCGCCACAGCGATGAGATTCAAAACACCGAAGATGCAGCTTAATTAGCGACTCTTGATTAGGCAGCTCACACCCATAGCTGCCGCTTTAAAGCCGCCCTCTCCAAAGGCGGCTTTGTTTTATTCATCGAGCTACTGATACTGTGCTGCAGTTATAAATTCCTCAAAACTTTCACACCAAATAATCACAGTATTGTAATCGCTGACATCAATACCTTGTGGCACAACTAATTTAAAGCCGTTGAACGAACGCACCTCTGCAACACGCTGCATGGTGCCTTTTTGTGCTAAAAAATCGGTTTCGTTATCAATAAAGTTTCGCGACAGATAAAGTTGATAGTCAGGCCCTGGTGATAACGTGCCTTGCATAGAAATAGCATCATTCGTTAGATACACCATACCATCACCATAATGAAGGCGATCTGAGCCTTTAAGATCAGGTTTAAACTCTGCACTAAACAGAGCTCTCGTTTGATGTTGTTCAAGAGTCTTGATTTCAGGGGCTGGTTGCTCAGTTAAAATTGGCAAACTGTATATCCCAGCCATAAAGCCCGCAGCAAAAATAGCCAATGCTATGATGAAAATTAACAGTGCTTTTAGCATTATTATTCCCTATTTTTTAAGTTTATGATGTGGCGTTGACTTAAAGAAAATTGCTTTTCAACATCACCAAAGTGTTGTAAATAAAGCTGCTCAAGTTCACCCGATTGCTGTATCTTTTGCATGCCTTGTTCTAGCAAATCCCTAATATTTTGATTTTCTTTACTTAAGTAAAAGTAATAGTCATTGGGGTATTGCAACATAATGTCTGGCGCAATGACAAAGTTTGTTTGTTGTAGTCGCTGAAGTTCTACACCTATTGCTAATGCAGAACGAGGAAAGTAATCTGCTAGACCACTTTCAAGTGCTTTGACCATTCCTGCGTAATCAAGCTCTCCATTTACAGATAAACCATTTGCTTTTAGCACATCATAATCTGACCAGCTTTGTTGTTGCACAGCAAGTAGTGGTCTTAATTGTTCCAAGTTTTTGATAGCTTTAAATTTTAGTTGCTCTTTTTTATTAATAATTAGTAGCCGCTTACCGTGTAAGCCTTTATAAATAGGAATAGTTGTTTTTACTAAGGTATTACTTAACTGAGAAGGTAAAGACAGCCAGGCGAGAGTTATGGCTTTGTTGTGGCTAAGTTGCTCTACTATTCGTTTATCATTCATTGGTTGCGAATCATATCGGATGATAATATCAGCATTTACCGCGGCAAAGCTTTTCGTAAGTATTTTATGAATGTACTGCTGTTTGACTGCATCAGTATAAATAGGTTTAGCAAGTTGGATTACAATTTGACTTTGCGCGATTGCGTAAGAACAATGCAAAGCTAAAAATAATAAAAACAGGCGCCAAATTGTAGTCATTTATAAGGTTCTCTGTGTGCAAAGTAATCAGTTGCCCATCATACTTTGAATACATGGACCTGTTGCTGTAATCGCGACGCTAATGAAGCTAATTCTTGACTTGCTTGAGCGTTTTGCTGCGAGCTTTCGCTAACTAGTGAAATACTACTGCTAAATTCATTGATATTACAACTAAGTTCGTTGGCAACGATTGTTTGCTCATCTGTTGCGGTAGAAACTTCGTTGTTCATATCGGCAATAAGTGCCATTTCTTGAGTGATTTCAGTCAGTAATTGTGATGAGCGTTCTGCGTATTCAACACTTTGTTTAGCACTTTCGTCGGCATTACCCATGGCGGTCACTGCTTGCTGCGCCATTGCTTGTAGTTTACTGATCATTTCGTTAATACTCGCTGTGGCTTTTTGCGTGTTGTGCGCAAGTTGCCTTACTTCATCAGCCACCACAGCGAAACCGCGACCCGACTCACCTGCGCGTGCTGCTTCAATGGCCGCATTTAACGCAAGTAAATTTGTTTGTTCAGCAACCCCTTGAATCATCATTACCACTTGGTTGATATCTGTTGATTGTGTATTTAACTCATTGATAAGTTGAGTATTGGTATTAACTATATGCGACAAGTGGTTAATTGCATCGATATTTTCTTGTACAGACTGTTGGCCAAGCTTCGCTGTCTTATCTGTGTGGGTGGCTTTTTCTGAAGTCGCAAGCGCATTAGCTGCAACTTGTTCAATAGCACTGCTCATTTGCGTAATAGCAGTAGCAATCATTGCCGATTGTTGTTCTTGTTCAGTGGCAGTGCTGGCAACTTGGTCGCTAATTGAGTTCATTTGCTCAGCGGCAGATGAGAGAGTAAGTGTTGCGCTGGTTACATCATTTACAAGAGCATGAATACGCTCCATCATAGCGTTAAAGTGGTTTGCTGCCTGAGCTATCTCATCATTACCATGGGTTTTTGCGCGGAGCCGTAAATCAGCGTTTTCAGAGATTGATCCTATTGTTTCGCTCAGCGATAACAGAGGGTTGTGAATAGAACGATAAATAACAAAGGCAATAAACAACAAGATAATTATTAAAATAGTTATCGAAGCTGTCATTGCGATAGTGACTTGGGAAAAGTCTTTATCTGCGGCGTTTTTAAATTTGTTGGCTTCATTGATTTGTAAGTTTATTAGCCCTTGATAACTTTCACTGAGTGGGTCAAACACATCGTAAAGATTTTTTACAAACACCTCATTAGGGATCGCTTTTAGCTTGTTACTGTTAACTTGGTTTAAAAACCTGCTAAGTTCACTTTCGACTACAGAGAGATTCTTTTCAACAATATTAACTAAGCGTTGTTCTTCGGAAGTGAGTTTTGTTGCTAAATAGCTTTTCCATTTATTGTCAGCAACATTCTTTGCGTTTTCAACTGCGGCTAGAAAGTCAGCTTTGGAGATTTGATCAGCGCGGTATTTATGAAATAAATCAACAATGTTAACGGCGTAATTGTCCGATACTGTTTTTATTTGCTCTAACGGGAGTACTCTGTCTCTATACAAACTATCAATTCCTTTGACCATATTAGACATCATCGACATCGTGAAAATAGATGTGATCACAAAAACAGCAACTGGTAACAAAGCTAAGACAGCTAATCTCGTACGAACAGTGTAGTTATTTAACATGAGCGAGCAAACTTTTGTAGGGACTTATTATTAAAACTAATAGAGAAATGGTTTTAAGCAAGTTTTTGCAATTGTTTGATGGGTTTTTCTTTTGATAGACCTCATTTAGTTAGTAAAGTCACCATATGCGGCCTTTATATTGTAGGCAACAAAGCCAATTTTCACGTTGGCTTTGTTTTGTTCCTATTTTTACATTAATGGCCGCGATTAGGCATTTGCCTTGGTATCTGTCTTTGTGTATTGCGGCGCATTTGTTGGCGTTGCATTCCTTGCTGACGTGCTCTATTCGCCCTATTTAATTGCTGCATACGATTCTGTTGCCTGTTTTGCATATGCTGACGCTGCTGTAATGCTTGTTTCGCTTTACTTTTATCTATGTTTTGCAATTTATTTTGCACTTGCTGGCGGTCAATGTTTTGTGCCCGATCTTTGATTTGTTGCTGTTTATCAGAAGGTAATGTTTGCCATTTTCCCTCAACACGTTGTTGCCATTTATCGGCATCATGCTTGAGCACGTTTCCATTTTTATCCGCAAACACGTTGTTTGCCTTATCGCGTTGGCTGATGGCGGTTTTTAAATCGCGTTTCACTTGCTGCTTTGAAGCTAGACGAGATTTACTTTTAGCGCGTTTATAAATGTTATGTCTTGGCTGTTTATTAAGATGACCTGGTTTATGGCCGATATTAATTTTGTTACCAATATTGATGTTGCCATTATTAATAAAAACTGGGCCGCGGTAACCACCGCCATACCAGCCATTACAGCAATGATAAGGTCGGTAATTTGTTGGCCAGCCGACATGCCAATTCATACCTAGATTCAAAAAGCCATTGCTCCAGCTCAAGCCAAACGACCAACCTGTCCAGTTGTTATAGCCAATATTAAAACCCCAAGTTGGTGGGCGAGGGTAGTAGTAGCCACCGCCCCAGTATGGCGGGTAATACCAACCCGTTCCATACACTGGCACGCCATAATAAGGGTATGACCACATGTAACCTGGGTAATAACCAACATACACCACCTCAGGAGTTGACTCGTATATCTCGACGTAAGTGACGTTGTAAACGGGGGAGCTTGGAGGAATTTTTGCTATGTCGTCTTTTGGAATGCTATCAGCAACAAGCCAAGGCCCTTGGGCGGAGTTTGCCTTAAACCACACCGCATTATCGACTGCATAATATTTGCCTTTAATTTGCAGCACTTGTGCATCGGTATTAATAGCATAAGAAACTTGCGTGCCCGGGATACGTTCAAACTTAGGTTTGCCATCATAGTACACAGTTAAACTGGTATCTTTACGGCTGATAGCCGCTGTTTGCGGCACTTTTGCATCTAGTACAGCTTCGTCAGCTTCTTCAGTTCCTGCAACTGAAACTCTTAGACCAGCTAAATCTGATTCAGGTGGAATATTGGCAAAGCTTTCGGGTAGTTCGTCGCCGCGTACAAATGTCCACGGGCCTGTTTGTTGTTTTGCGCGATACCAACGCCCAGATAACAAGACATACATGTTATTCGTTTGCATTTCACGTAGCCAAGGGGTTTCAGTGTTAAACACATACATGAGCTCGCCACCGGTTAAGCTTTTCCATTTAGCTGCGCCATCAGTTGCAATAAGTTCGGTGGGTTTAGTGGCTACAACAATGGCTGGTGGCGCACTAAGACCTGAACTTTCAGTATCTTTAGGGAGCATTTTTACAAGTTCGGTAGGTGGCGTTTGAGTGAATTCATAAGGCCCTTTGGCTTGTTTTGCCTGATACCAAAATTGCCCATCGGTGAGATAACAAAGTTTACTTTTGCTATCTTTAATCACTGTCATGGCGGTATTTAAAGCACGCTCATATTGGCTGTTTTCAACTTTACTAAACTTAGGTTCACCATCAAAACTCAGCAGTACCGACAGTTGCTCTTTGAATATAATCGTTGGAGGGTCGGTTTTTAATTGCGTTAAACTCTGCTCTGCTGCTTCTGCACTTTCAAGGCTGGCGGTGAGTTGCGAAAGCGAGGTTTCGAATTGGCTGGCTTTTATTGCTTCATTAACGACAGCAGTAAATTTTTGTTCGCCTGCATCTTTTGATTCAGGCCAGCGTACATCGGTGACTGTCATATTGCGAACGGTGACGGTATCGTTTTCGCGGTCAGTATCTAATTTAGCTCTAAACCAAAACACGCCGAACACAGCATCATTGCCTGAAAGCGAAAAAGACATTGCTGCACGGGCTGTTAAGGTATTACCGTTTAGTTTCTCGGGTTGTGGCTGGTAAACAATGAGTGTGCCTTGGTTTGTTTTTACTTGTTGAGGCCACTCAATAGCTTTGCTAAAAAATGAACATAAACATAAACATAAACATAAAGAAGAGAGTATTAATACCCTGAAGGCAGTGATAAAAGGTAGGAAGAGTTTCATGGTCAATCCTTGGCTAACGTAACTCTTTAAAGTATAGCCAATGGCATCGAAAACGCTTGAAAACAGCGCCTATTTTTAAAGCGTTAGCTTAGGCGCCTTGAGTTAAAAATTGCGAGCCCGCATTTAAGCCCATTTCATAGCCTGCACTGAGTTTTTCAAATGATTTCGTTGTTCGACCAACTGCAAAGTTGGGGGGCGGTGCAATAATATTAATTTTACAATCGCTTGGCGGGTTGGTAATAAAATCAATGCTTTGATTGTAATTTTCTGCGCGCCTTAAGGTGGCTTCAGCTAATGCCGGGGTCTTCTTATAAAGACGTTTAACAAACCAAGGCGCTTTAGAAGGCTTTTTCTTATAGCCAAGAGGCTGAGATAAAATAACGGTGATTTCTTTATTGCCCATTTCGTATGCTTTACGAATTGGAATCGAATCTGCCACGCCGCCATCTGTAAGTTGTAAATTATCGATAACGGGAAATTCTCGATAAGCAATCGGCAGCGCACATGAGGCTTTTAATTGCTCTTCAAGAAGTGTTGTACTTGCTTTTAAATACTCAGCCTGACCAGTTTTTATATTGGTTGTGACAATATAAAACTCACTGGTTTGTTTTTCGAAAGTGTCGAGATCAAGGCGAATATCACGCATGGTTTCTTGCCACAGCCAGTCTAAATCAAATAGGTGGCCACCTCTAATAAATCGAACAAAGTCGATGAACTCAGGTCTGCAAGAGTAATCGGTGATCACCGCATGGTTACGTTTGTATTGTGCGCACAAATAAGCGGCAATGTTAGTGGCTCCGGCAGAAACACCATAGCATTGAGTAAAAGGTTGGTAATTAGCTTGAATAAAAGAATCCAGTACGCCAGTGGCAAAAATACCACGCATTGCGCCACCTTCTACAACGAGAGCCCTGTTATTGTTCATTTTCGCAACCTTGCTTGTAACCGTGAATGCTTCTAACCATAGCAAACACGGTTACAAAACGAAATAGAGTTTTGACTCTAAGTGAAGTTTGGCCTAAGCAGAGTTACACCGCCTCTACCCAAAGTACACCGACTTGTTTATCGGTGACTTTTACTGTGCTACCCGCCGCAATGGGAAAGTGACTTTTTAATTGCCATGTAATCCCCGAATACTGATGCGTGGTTAAACCTTTATCATCAACATCAGCGTTAACGACAAAGGTGAGCTCAGCAAAATCGCTATGTATTGGTTTTGTATCGGTTTTATCTTGCATGCGTTTGAGTGGTTTCCAAAGCACGAGTGCAAAACCAAGAGTAAATACAATATTGCTCCAAAGCGCGGTGGTGTAACTTGTATCAAGTAGGCCTATATTCATTAGTAAGCCACTGGCAAATAAAGATAAGCCTAAAAACAGTAATACATAAGTACTCATACCTAGTACAGCAACTTCAACAATGAGCGCGATAACACCTATAATCATCAGTGCTTCGGCTAAATGGGTATCTAAAAATGCCATTAGCTCACCTAACTTTGTTGCTTTTTATTCAAAGAGTTAATAATAGACATGCCTTGAGCTACAAGCGAGCTTGCATCTGTGCCACTCTCTGGCAGTAATACTACAGATGACTCACGGGCAATGGCCTCTTTAGCAGCAATAGCTTTAGTAGCAAGGTCAAGTTGAATTGCTTTTTGGCCTTGCTCTGTATCGGCGGCTTCACCTACTTTACGTAGTGCATCTGCTTGTGCTTCAGCAACGGCGATAATCGCTTTTGCTTCACCTTCAGCGCGTAAAATTTGCTCGGCTTTTTCAGCTTCTGCTGCAAGGACTTGGGCTTGCTTTTTACCTTCTGCCACATTGATAGCAGACTGACGATCACCTTCTGATTCTAAAATTTGTGCACGTTTTACACGTTCTGCTTTCATTTGTGCTTCCATCGCTTCCATGACAGAGTTAGGTGGCACAATATCTTTAATCTCGTAACGTAAAACCTGAATACCCCAAGGCTCAGAAGCTTGGTTAATCGCGGTAACTATGTTGGTGTTTAACATGTCACGTTCTTCAAAGGTTTTATCTAACTCCATTTTGCCAAGTTCAGAACGCATCGTTGTTTGTGATAGTTGAGTAACCGCAAACACATAGTCATCAACACCATACGTGGCTTTATACGGGTCAAGCACACGGAAATACAGCACACCATCGACGATAAGCGAGATATTATCTTTCGTGATCGCAGACTGCGAAGGTACATCTTGCGCTTGTTCTTTTAAACTGCGATCAGCGGCTATACGGTCAATAAATGGCACAATAAAGTTTAAGCCGGCTTCTTTGGTTGAATGGTATTTACCAAAACGTTCGATTAACCAAGCACGGTTTTGTGGTACAAATTTAACGCTGCTTTTTAGTAGCACTAAAACAAAAATTAGAAGAAAGACTTCTACATTTAACAACAGGTCTAAAATGCTAGAAATGGGATCCATGTACTTTCCTTAGATACAATTAAAATTATTTTTCACAGCTCAGATTACCACCACAAAGCAACCTGCGCCAATGATTTATAAGGCTAAATTAGCGAGTAATAGTAACAGCATATGTCACTACATTCAGAATGCTATACATCAGATAGATAGATTTTAAGCAGTTTATAGTCATTAACTACATTGGTACTTTGCTCGCATATCTGCCACAACTTTAATTAAGAATTGCTCAAGCGCATTTAGATCTATATCGCTGAGTTTATTAATGTAAAGGCAAGATTTAGCGTGCTTTATTTTGCCTAGCGTTAAAAGTTCATCACTGAAAGTGCTAAACCCTTGCATTACATATAGGGTTAAATTACTTTTTCGCGGCGAAAAGCCAGTCATCAACCAGTTGTATTCCCCTTTTGAGTTGCGATAACTGTAGTTACCAAAACCAATGATTGAGTCGCCCCACATGATTGGCGCTTGTTCGGTTACTTTACTAAATAGTTCCAGTAACACCTTTGCATCAGCCTTTCGGGTTGGGTGTTCAATACGGCTAATATATGTATCTACATCGGTATTATTGGGTTTAGTTTTTAATTCGCTCATTAAATTTTTGTCCTAAAAACTAACAATTAGCATGGTGAGGCAAAGTTCGTTTTATAAGGTACATTTTTTGGTCAGCTTGTGCGACAATTTCATTGGCCGATTTTTGAGTTCCAAAAAACATTGTAACCCCAACACTCGCAGAGCCGAAGTAATTGACATTTTGGTATATAAATTGGGTTTCAATTGCTGATTGTAGTTTATCGGCAACACGATGAGCGTTTTTTTTGGCGGCTTGTTCATCACGGCCAAGCCTTTCAAGCATGATTACGAATTCATCCCCGCCGATGCGCGCTAAACAGTCTTTGTCGCGAACGACTGCTTTCATCCTGTTAGCAACTTCTATAAGGTATGCATCTCCAATGAGATGACCATATTGGTCGTTTAACTCTTTAAACTTGTTAAGATCGATAAAGATGACAGCACCATAGTTTAGGTCTTGTTTACTAACTTGTAACGCAAGTGATAGGCGAGAATAAAAATATCGGCGGTTTAAGAGTTTTGTTAAAGGATCTGTAGATGCATCATAGAGGAGCTGTTTTTCAAGTTGTTTTCGTTCAGTAATATCTGTCGAAATACCTAAAATCCCAATAACCTTATTTGGCTCTGTGTCACAAAAAATTGGAGTTTTTACTTCCCAAAAAATATATTTGTTTCCATCAGGGAAATTTAACTCCACTTCTTCTCGGGTGCGCTCTCCTTTGATCACACGCGAATCGATTTTAGCTAGTTTCTTAACATCATTAAGCGCAAAGAAATCTTTATCGCTTTTGAATTGAAGTTCCTGTTCTGTGCACGCCAGTAGACGGAGTGTAAGTTTATTAGCAAATACATAATGGGATAGTTCGTTTTTTATATAAACGTATGCAGGTACGTTATCAAGTGCAAACTTTAATTCAGCAATATGGACAGGCAATTTAGTGTTAGTAAGTTCGGCCACAATATGTCCTTATATGACAAGCCATAAATTGATAGTGAATGAAAAAATGCTATTAAACAAGACTGACCACAGTGTTAATCTCACAACTAATAATTTAGGTATAGTTTTGAAAAATAAATAGAAAGTTATTAGTTAAGATGGTTGATGAACTTTGTTATTACTTTTGGGGGATGTGCTCTTCATGCTAAAAACATCCTTGTTTTTAGTCATCACTTTTGGCTTTTAAGCTTTGTTGAGAATGGCAAGGTGCTTTGTATGATGCGCGCTAAATAAGCGACAAAAAATATAGCCCGTTACGAACATAGATAAGCTATATGTTGCACCAGGAATGGCCATAGCTGCATTGTTGATTAAGGTGCTCGCAATTAAAATGGCAAGGGTGCCATTTTGTAGTCCAACTTCAACCGCAATGCTCATTTGTTGCTTGTGATCTAAGCCCGATATTTTTGCAAAAAACAGCCCAAGTAACAGCGTGCTGAGGTTTAATGTCAGCGTTGCAATGCCACTGGTCGCAAAAAAGCTCAGCATTTGGTCATCATTTTTATGAATAATGCTAAGTACTATCACAATTAAGAATACACTCGAAAAACGACGAATAAAGGGTTCTATTTTCAAGCTCAAATGGGGTTTAAAGTGATTAAATACCATTCCTAAGCAAACAGGAAGTACCGTTATCATTAGCATTTGCACTATGGTTTTAATCACTGGCAAAGCGAATTCGTGGCCCGGCACACTCAATGTTTGCATGGCAAAATGCATAATTAGTGGCAAGGTAAACGGTGAGATAAATGTAGCTAGCGTTGTTAGACTTATTGATAGCGCAACATCCCCTTTGAATAAATAGGTATAGAGATTTGAAGTCACACCACCCGGGCAGCAAGCCACTAAGATCAGGCCTATAGCGAGCTCAGGGGTTAGGGTAAAACTCATTGCTATTAAAAACGCAACGCTTGGCAATAACAGTAGTTGGCAGCTTAAGCCTATTGAAAGTGCTTTGGGGCTAATAAATAATGCCCCAAAGTCTTGCTTTTTAAGCCCTAACCCCATGCCAAACATGATGATAAATAGTGCTAAAGGCAGCACTATTTTAGTCATGATATCAATTTGCATGGTGTATCCTTATTGATCGTAACCCGGACTTTTATTGTCGAGTAAGCGCAGCAGGGCAGGCCAAGCAATTGCGCCACCCAATCCCTTTGTAGCAACCTCAGTTTGCCCTTTGATACCATCAATAATCGCGCTAGGTACTTGTACGAGGTGCTCGGTATTTTGTGAAGTACGAGTTTGTACAGCACATGCAGCTTCAAAAACATACATAAACAAAAATGCATCAGCGACCGTTTTACCCACAGTTAATAGGCCATGATTACGTAGCATTAAAAAGTTATTAGAACCTAGGTCATTCACTAAACGGTCTTGTTCTGCAGGATTAAGAGCAATGCCTTCGTAGTCGTGATAACCCAGACCTGAGTGCACAACAACAGCTTGCTGAGAGATAGGCAATAAGCCGTCTTTGTTGGCAGACACTGCCGTGCCATTGAGTGAGTGGGTGTGAATAACGCAATGGGCATCATCACGCGCCATATGAATACAGCTATGAATATTAAACCCCGCAGGATTAACTGGGTATTCGCTGTCATGCAGCTTATTACATTGTTGATCTACTTTGATAAGACTTGATGCGGTAATTTCGTGAAACATCATGCCATACGGGTTTATCAAAAACTCGTTGTCTGTGCCGGGAACGCGCATTGAAATATGGGTAAAAATTAAATCATCCCAGCCATATAAAGCCACTAGGCGATACGCGGCAGCGAGCTCAACACGGGCTTGCCATTCTTGTTCTGATACTGTGTGTTTCATGGTCATGGTGTTTTCCTAAAATGGTACTTTGCGAATAATAATGTCTTTAAACATCACCCAATCACCAATAAAGCTATAAAAAGGGTGTGTAAAAGTAGCGGGGCGATTTTTCTCAAAAAAGAAATGACCAACCCAAGCAAAGCCATAGCCCACAACAGGGCATAAAATTAACCAGCTATATTGCTGCTGATAAATAGCGGTAAACAAAATAGCCAAAACAACCCAACTGCCAAAGAAGTGTAAGCGTCGACAGACTTTATTTTTATGTTCTTGTAAGTAGTAAGGGTAAAACTCTTTAAAGCTCGCGAACTCGCGTTTACTTGCTACAGTGCCCATATTGTTGTCTCCGTTGTTAATTACAGGTTAACAATAGGCTTTTATTCTTTTATTTACTTGATAGTATAGGTCATTAAATTGTTTGTTTAGGACGCGCATGAGAACCTTATCAAGCTGGTGGCTTCGTGCTATGGCTGAGTCGTTTAAATGGCAGGGCTTACCAATAAATGAGTTGTTTGCAGCGGCAAATATTCCTTTAGCAGAATTAAGTAGCCAAACAGCCCGATACCCGCAAGCGAGTGTCAGTAAGCTTTGGAAGCAGGCGCAAGCGATGTTACCAAACACGCATTTAGGTCTTTATGTTGGCAGTAACATGAATGTACGGGCTATTCCGGTAGTAGGTATGGCTATTATTCAGTCAACACAGCTATTGAGTGCTTTTCGGTTGATATTGCGTTATCAAAAATTGATGGGCGATACACATAATGTGTCTCTAATCGATCACGGTAGTGAGTATGAACTTCGCTTTAACTTTAGTGATGGTGAGCGGGATATGTCACTGCTAAGCTACGAGGCACCCATGGCGTTTTGTGTGAAAATAGCGCGCACTGTGAAGGGAAAAGATTGGCACCCAACGCGAATTTGCTTGCAACGTAAAGAGCCTCATAGTGAGATTAATGCGCACTTTAATTGCAAAATTGAATACGGCGCTACGACCCATAGCCTATTTTTTAGCGAAAATACCGATAGTGAACCTGTGTTATCAAGCCAGATGAAACTGGTGACGCAAACGAATGTGACGCAGGTGCTGAGAATTTTACTTGAAGAGCATTTAATTCAAGGCCAAACCACCAATAAAGCAATGGCAAAAGCACTTAATATGAGTGAAAAAACGTTGCAACGGCGTCTTGCAAAAGAGGGCACAAATTTTAGTAAAGAATTGGCAAGATTAAGACAGCTAAAAAGTGTGTCATTGTTAAACGAAACAGACTTATCAGTCACAGAAATAGCTTTTTTATGTGGCTACTCTGAAATTAGCGCATTTCATCATGCATTTCATCGCTGGTATGGCATGTCGCCAAAAGTGTACAGGCAAAAAAATTAATGCCATAAGTCGAGTGCATTGCTGCACTCGACAAGGTTTTAAAAACTAATTAGAAGCTATAACTAATGCTTGCAGAAATACTACGACCAGAACTTTCGAGCCCTTCTAAGCTATCTGATGCAGAGTGGTTCGCAAGGCTGCCATGCTGATAATAAGTTTTGTCGAACAAGTTACGAATAGCTAAGTTTAGATTAGCTTGACCAAAGCTTGCTCGTGCTAACCAATCAACCGTACCATAGCCTGGTGTTTCGTAATTGCCTTCGTTCACTTTGGTCATTTTTTTAGCAAAGTTAACGATTAAATCACTACCAAATGTGTCACCTTGGAAGCTCACACCCAAGTTACCTGATAGAGGGTTGATTGAGCTGATGTATTCATCGGTTTCGTCATTTTTACCGTCTTGATAACTTGCATTCAAAAACACAGAAATAGCATCTGTTGCATAGTAAGTTGTAGAAAACTCTGCACCTTTGATGGTTACTGAATCAATATTTTGATACTGATATTTATCGTGGATATATCCAAATGAGCCGTCGTCATTAAATACGGTTTCACGATCTATTAATTCGGTTGCTAAAAAGTCATCAAACTTGTTGTGGAATACCGCTGCTGTAACCGTAAAATCGCCTATGTGGCCACGTAAACCAAGCTCGAAAGTATCGCTTTTCTCTGGATCTAAATCATCCGCAGGTAATACTTCATAAATGTATTCAGCGGTAGGTTGGTTATAATGCTCAATGTAAGCTAGGTCATAAGCAGGTACTTTAAAGCCTTGCCCGTATTGCGCATAAGCGCTCAACATATCATTGATATAATATAAGCCACCTAAATTAAATGAGAGGTTGCTTTCATCAATTTTAGCGTATTCTTCACCATCTGTTTTTAAAGCGCCGTTTGGATCCATACTGTAATAATCTAAACGAACACCTGGCGTTACAACCAGTTTGTCGTTTAGTAATGAGATTTCGTCATTGATGAATAAACCAGCACGAAGAGTATCATTTTTAGGGAACTTATTGGTGGTATCGTCTTTGGTTGTTTCGCCTTCAACTTCACGATATTCATGCACAGTGCGTAAGCTTTCGGTTGTTTCAACATCAATACCATAACCAAGAGTGTGTTGTTTGTTTAAGGCTTTACTAGCATGGGAGATCAGGCCATAGGTTGTTTGCTCGTAGGTGCCTGTTTTCCACATGTCACGCATTTCAACGGTACCAAACATTGGCGCATTGATGTCTAATAACGCATATTCTTGGTCGTCTTGGCGGTTATTAGTGTAGTAAAGGTTAAACTGAGCGCTATCCCATAAGCGATTGGCTGAATTATTGTTGTAACTAAAGCGATATGAGTCGCTATCTTTTTCGGTTTGCGTGTTTTCGGTGGCAATATTGTAGCCATATTCTGCTAAGCCACGGAAATAGGTAAGTAGGCCATCAGCACTGTCGCCATTGACATCTTGGCGCCACAGATCAGCAGAGAAGTTAATGTAATCTTTATCGTTTATGTTGTATTTAAGTTTGTAAAGAAGGCTTTGTGAATCAATTTCGAATGGCGCATTGCTTTGGTGTTTATTTTGCTCTTCCTCGCCATCACGAGCGGTTACACTTAATAGGTGATCAAAGTTACCATGCTGAGCATACAGTGTTGCACCTAAACTGGTTTGATCATCTAAGTCGCTGTAACCTAATTTCACACGGCCGCCAAACTGCTCACCGTCTTGTAAATAGTCGCTTGCATCTTTAGTTGTAAACACCACGATTCCGCCCAGTGCATCTGAGCCATAAAGCGAAGATGCAGCACCCTTTGCTACTTCTACCTGCTTTAAAGTATCGGTATCAATAAAGCCACGACCCACAATATCGTTCAAGCCGTTTGCACCGTAACCTTCGTTCATTCGCATGCCGTCTTTAATCATCAGAATACGATCAGAACCCATACCTCGTACTTGAATGTTTTGTGCACCGCCAACACGGCCAGTTACCTGAATACTTGGGTCATATAAGAATAATTGACTCATATCAGTAACAACTTGTTTTTCAATATCGTCATTTGTGATTACAGAAATACTCGCAGCAACATCTTTTAATGGTTTTTCAGTACGCGAGCCACTAACAACAATTACTTCTAAATCGTCAGCTTTGATTGATTCATCGGCAATGGTAGGTGTTGCAGAAGCTGCAAGAGTCGCAGCGATTAAAATGCGTAAAGAATGTGTTTTAGCTAGGCGCATTATTGGTTTCCTTAGGAGCTTTATATTATTTGTGTACAGAGAACTGTTTAATTTTTGCCAGAATAATACGCCTATTTTTATAAAGATCAATATAAATGCAAATTGTTCCTATTTGCATTATTGTAATGGTGTGTGTTTTCACGTACATTTGAGCTCGTCAAATTTACTGGGGCAATAATGTGAATATCCAAATAATCGAACAACTTATGGCTGATGTGTCAGCTCTTCTAATGGCACCTGTGATTTTAGTGATTGCAGTGCTCTTTGTTTATGCGTTTTTCGCAGCAGGGAGGTTTGTATCTGAATATCTAATCAGAAGAAGAAATCAGCTTGCGTATCAGCGAGATATCGATACTAAAACGGCCACGAATTACAGAGGCTTTTATGTCCATAATTACTATGTAGCGAATCCAACTGCATCTGAGGATGAGCTTGAAGTGTTTGCGTTAAAACAACTAGAAGTACTTAGAGTTGTTACCCGTATCGCACCTATGCTTGGTCTAATTGCGACGATGATCCCAATGGGACCTGCATTAAAAGCCCTTGCCGATGGCAACATTCAGGGGATCAGCGAAAATTTAATCATTGCCTTTGCAGCGGTTATTTGGGGCTTGGTTATTTCGACCCTAACGTTTTGGCCAGCTTCGGTTAAAAAACGTTGGTGCGCTCAAGAACTTATCAATATTCGTAAATTAAGAGGGCAATAACATGCGCTTTTTAGACGAAGATGAAGAGTTAAACCCAATTGTCAGTGCCGTTAATCTGGTTGATGTATTTCTGGTGATTATTGCTGCACTTCTTATTGCAATTGCACAAAACCCACTCAGCCCTTTTACTGCAGAAAACGTGACTGTTGTTAAAAATGCCGGTGAGCCAAATATGGAAGTAATTGTTAAAGAAGGCAAAGAAATTAAACAATATAAATCTAACGGTGAAATCGGTTCTGGCGAGGGCATGCGCGCTGGTGTGGCTTATAAAATGGCTGACGGTAGCTTTGTTTATGTCCCCGAAAGTGATGGCTCAGCAACGGGCAAACAAGAGAATACACAATGATAAGAATAATAACGTTTGCGCTGCTTTTGTTGAGCGCACTGACTTCACATGCAGCACAAAAGCCTGAAGTACTTATAATGATGTCGGGTCATGTGGCTAAATCGAAAGGGGCATTGCTAACAAGCCTTGCTGAAGATCAACCGTTCACCTTTACTAATTTTAGTACTAAAGGCAAAACAGACGAAGAGATTAAACAAGCTTGGCAAAATGCCGAGTTGATTTTGTTGGATGGTATCAATCCTGCGCTTTCAAAATATATGTTTGCTAAGTATCAGCCATATTTAACAGAGTACCCCAATGTGCCAGTGATCTCACTCGGTGATATGGATAACTTAGCAATGAATAGCGGTTTATCTGAGCAGCAACATACTCACCTTGGCGGTTATTACAATAATGCCGGGCGCGATAATTATCGTAATATGATGCTTTATATTGCAAATGCCATTTTTAAACTCTCTGATGTGCCAGCAGAGCCAGTTAAAGTCATTCCAAACGTTGGTTTATATCATCCTGAGTTTGACGGCCATGTTAGTGCTGATGAAACGCAGTTTTTTAATTGGTTAGATGCTAAGCCTTCTCAACCAGTTATAGCGATAGCGATTCATCGTTCAGTCATTGATTATGAACAGCAACAAATAGTTGATGCATTAATTACTGGTCTTCAGAACAAAGGTGCGAAAGCATTGGCGTTTTTCTTTGAAGGCAATGACGAAGCATTAACCTACCCAGAGTTACTGAGTGATGAAACTGGCTCACGGGTAGATTTAATCATTAACTATCGCTCATTGCACTATGTTGAGAAACGCCGCGCAGAGTTTATGCAAATTGGTGTGCCTGTTATTCATGCACTTAACTATACCGAAGGCGATGAACAGGCTTTTAAAGAAGATCATGCGGGTGTATCACCAGCACTCACTCCGTTCTTTCTTGTAATGCCAGAAGATACGGGTAGCACCGACCCAGTTATTATTGCCGCTAATGAAAAGGGCAGTAAGGTGGCAATGCAAGCGCAACTTAATGCGTTGGTTGAGCGTGCATTTAACCATGCCAATTTAGCGCACATTAAAAACACAAATAAAAAAGTCGCCACCTTTATTTGGAACTACCCGCCGGGTGAAAAGAATATTGGCGCTGCATTTTTAGATGTACCGAGTTCGATTGCTAACATCGCAAAAGCGATGCTCGATAAGGGTTACCAAGTAAAACAAACGGATACAGCCACGTTAGTTGAGCAAGCGGGTAAGTTGCTCCGTCCTTATTATCGTGGTGAAGATGCTGAGGCTTTGGTAAAACTCGGACTCGCAGATTATTTACCGCTAAGTATCTATCAAACTTGGTTTGATAGCCTACCTCAGGATGTCACTCAGCCAATTATTGATAAATATGGTCAACCAAGTGAAAGCGCTATGTTGCGTATGCACAATGGCGAAATGATGTTTGTCATTCCGCGCATGGAACTGGGTAACATGATTGTACTTCCTCAAGGTGTGCGTGGTGAAACGGCAAAGCAGCATGCTGTCCAGTATCACAGTACTAAATCGGTTATCAATCATAGTTACTTAGCTATTTATCTATACGCACGTGATGTTTTTAATGCTGATGCGGTGGTGCATTTAGGTACTCATGGTTCACAAGAGTGGCTAAGTGGTAAAGAGCGTGGCTTATCGGTTTATGATGCGCCAAACTTAGCGATAGGCAATATTCCTGTTTTCTATCCGTACATTATTGATAATGTCGGTGAAGCGATGCAGGCAAAACGTCGTGGTCGTGCCACCATGATCAGTCACTTAACCCCTGGCTTTGCAAAAGCAGGGCTATACACTGAAGTGGCAAAATTAAACGAACTGATCACCAACTATTTAATGTTGGATGAAGGGCAAACAAAATCAAATACGCAGCAAGAAATAATTAAGCTTGCTAAGCAATTGAATATGTTAAAAGACCTTGATCTTGATGAAGCTACTTTAGCTGCTCAATTTGCTGACAAGATTACCGTCTTACAAGATCACTTGAACACACTGGCACAGATGAGCCAGCCACTGGGAGTTCATATTTTTGGTGAGCTACCAATCAATGCCCATCTTTACAGTACTATTTTGCAAATGCTTGGTGATGATTTCACTAAACAAGCAGGTGAATTTGAGCGAGAAATCGGTATTGCTGTTGGCGAGTCTGAACGTGAGGACGAGCGCAAGGTTGTAAAGTTAGAGGCATTAGAAGGATTTCAGCTACTAGCACGAGTGCTGGGTGAAAATAGCAACTTAGCCATCCCTGAGTCGTTACAAAGCGATATCGCGACAGCAAAAGAGTACTGGCAAAACTTTCACAAAAGTGAAGAAATCACCGGTTTGCTAAATGGTTTAAATGGTCAGTATATACCAGTAAGCCACGGTAATGATCCTATTCGTAATCCGGCGGCTGTACCAACAGGTCGAAACTTAATAGGCTTTAACCCAGCGAAAGTACCTTCAAAAGAAGCTTATCAGGCTGGGGTTAAGATGCTTGAACAAACTGTACAGCAGTATCAAGCGGAACATGGCCGCTACCCACAGAAGCTTGCTTTTTCACTTTGGTCACTTGAAACAATGCGTCATCAAGGTGCGTTAGAAGCACAAATTCTCCATGCAATGGGGATAAAGCCGAAGTGGAATAATCAGGGCAACATTGTTGGCACTGAAGTGATCCCATACTCAGAGCTTGGCAGGCCACGTATTGATGTAGTGGTTTCTGCGACAGGCTTGTACCGTGATGCATTTCCTAATGTCATGCTTTGGATTGCCGAGGCAATAGATAAAGTGGCAAAGATGAAAGAAGACAATAACTTTGTTTATCGTCACTCAATGACCCTCAAGCAAACATTATTAGACGAAGGTAAAAGTGAAGAAGATGCAGATTACTTATCTTCTGTGCGTATTTTCTCTAATGAAAGTGGTGCATACGGTACAGGGCTTGCGGGAGGAGCGCTTGACTCTGATAGCTGGGAAAATGATAGTAAGCTAGCTAATTTGTATTTAGATCGAATGGGCTTTGGTTTTGGTAAAGATGAGGCTCGCTGGAGCGAAAATTTATCAGAAACAGGGCTATACAAAAAGGTGTTGTCGGGCACTGATGGGGTGGTGTTTTCTCGTTCAAGTAACCTTTATGCACTCATGACAAATGATGATCCGTTCCAATACTTTGGTGGCATCGGCCTAGCGGTTCGTAATATTGATGGTAAAACACCACAAATGTATGTCTCTAATTTGCGCCGTAAGGGGCAGGAGAAAATTCAAACTTTAGATCAGTTTATCAGTAACGAGATGCGCAGTCGTTATTTCCACCCTCGTTGGATTAAAGCGATGCAAGACTCAGGTTATGCTGGGGCTACCGCTATTTTAGACCGTATGAATAACATGTGGGGCTGGGAAGTTATGACCCCCGACGCGGTAAGAGATGATCAATGGCAAGAATTCTTTGAAGTGTATGTTGATGATAAATACGATATGCAAATGCGCGAATTCTTTGAGCAACATAACGCTGAAGCATTAGCACAAATCATTGAGCGAATGTTAGAGGCTGTTCGCAAAGGTTATTGGCAAGCTGATGCCGAGACACTGAAGAAAATGCTTGAAACCTACACTGAAATTGCTAATCAACATGATGTAGTTACAGACAATGAAATATTTACCGAATTCGTAAAAGAGCAAAATGCAGGCTTTGGCCTTGCTCCTTTAGTACCTGGGCAAGCGGCACCAGAACTTGCTAACAGTGTAAGTTCAGCTAGCCAGCAAGTGAGTGGCCAAAAACTCGAACAGGTTGAACAAGGTAAACAGACAGAGTCTGACTATACATTATGGTGGCTATTAGGCGGGATTTTCTTTACTGGAATGATTAGCCCCTTTATAAGAGTGAAACAATAGCATTAACTTACAAAAGGCGGTCGAGGCTAGGTTTTTGGCCGCCTTTCATAACTTTTTAGTGCGTTTAGCCGCGTCACGTATTACAATTGCGACTTTATATCATTTCCATCTCCAGCGAATAGGTTTTCCACTTCTTCATGACAGATATTACAACACACCAAGCTTCTAGACGCCGCTTGTTAATTGCTTTAGCCATAACGTGCTCGTTTATGGTTATTCAGATCATTGGTGCCTATTATTCTAATTCGCTTGCTGTACTTGCTGATGCTGGGCATTTGTTTGTTCATAACAGTTCTTTATTTATTGCACTTATTGCTTCAAGCATGGCGATTTACTTTGCAAAAAACTTTAACGATGGTTACCAACGAGCTGAACTGACCGGTGGCTTGATCAATGGTGTTTTGTACTTAAGCATTAGCTTAGTTATTCTTTACGAAGGTGGAGAACGTTATTTCCATCACAGTGATGGGCATGAACTACAAATCAATAGCTATTTGATGTCAGTTATATCTGCTATTGGATTTTTGTTTCATGGCGCAGCTGCATGGGTTTTGTATAAAGGGCGTAAGGCAAGTATTAATGTATATGCGGTATTTCTCCATTCGTTCTTTGACTTAATTTCGACAGTTTCTACTTTCTTTGCTGGAATTTTAATCTACTTAACCGGGTGGGCAGAAATCGATATTATTTCGAGTATGCTCATAGCGATCTTTGTATTGTTCACTGGGGTTAAAGTGATTATTCGCTGTATTAAAGGGTTACTGGAAAACCGTAGTAAGCTTCCTGATGTAGCAGCTATTGAGCAAAGTATTGCATCAATAGAACACGTTCAAAATGTGCATAATGTAACGGTAATGCGCCAAGACAAAGATATTGTTGTGGGAGCACATGTGGTGTTAAAGCAGCATTGTACCGTGGAAAAGCATGATGAGGCGTGTCGACTCAAAGTAGAACAGCTATTGCTTTCACGCTTTAAAGTAAACAAAAGTGTTTTACAAATCGAAAGTCATGAATGCCATTATGTTAATTAAAGTGGCAAAATGTTTAATTTTCTTTTAATTTAAAGGTATCGCTAGGGTGTTAGGATGCCTTTTTTGCTTCAAAATAAGCCATTTTATATTAACTTTTTAGCTGCGCTGTTGCTTGGTTGCATTGCAGGTCTAGTTAATTTATTGCCAGTATTTTTTTTGGATAGCTCTGAGTTTCTGCTTGGGCAATTTTTTGTCATTTTAAGCCTGCTTTTACTCGGTTGGCGCTATGCAATTATCACCTTTATCATTAGTACTGGCTTCATATTTTATCGCTGGGGCCATGCTTGGCCATCCATTGTTTTTGCCTTAGAGCTTATATTTTTACAATTATATTGCCTGTCTAAGGCGCGTCCTGTCTTTTTGAGAGGGATGCTTTTTTGGTTTGTTATAGGTTCACCCATTCTTTGGGTATTTGGGCACTATTTTTTAGCATTACCCACACTCACTCTGTTGATAGCATTGGCTAAGTACTGTTTAAATGCAGTTATTTACTTGTCTGTAATAGATTTATTGAGCTTTTTCTTTAGTCGATACTCTTGGCACAAATATTATTCCTCTTTGGATAAAATACTTAATTACGTGGTTAGCTTGTTAGTCATTTTAGTGGTAATACTCACTTCAATTGTTTTGACTAACAATCACTATGCTCGCATAGAGTATGAGGTAAACGCTCAACTTAATGAAAAAGCGAATGAAATAGCGCGAGTTATCGATTCGCATTTAGAGCACCATAAAAAAGGAGTGGTTCTAACCGCAAAAAGTATTGCTTATGGGCTACCCAAACAGGTTGCACTTGAGAATATGGCTAATCTGTACCCAGATTTTAGAACTCAAATCATCACTGATGCTTTTGCAGATGTTACTCATTTTTACCCCCAATCATTAGCTGTAAGTTTGCAGCAGTCAAACATTCGCGCAAATGTTGCAGATCGTGATTACTTTATTCATGCACCGTCCAATAAGCAGGGTTATATCTCGACTATTTTTAAAGGGCGTGGTTTTGGTTCTCTGCCCATTGTTGCGGTTTCAGCGCCTATTTATATTGAGGATACGTTTACTGGCGTGGTCGAAGGCTCGCTGATGTTTGATTACTTTGCTAGTTTACGTCCAAGTTTATTTAGTCATCAAGGTGATTTACTAATACTCGATGCGGCTAATAAAGTTGTGTTTAGCACCATCGATGATTTCAAAGAGATGCAACAACTAAGCAATGAAGAGATTGATTCATTTGCGAATGAAGAGCGTTTTATCATATTTGATGCACAAAATGAGCAGCAATATTATGCTAAGCAAGCGCGCTTAGCTGACCATAATTGGATGGTTATGACCATGCTAAACCGAAAACACGCGAATGATGTCGCTGTAAATGCATGGGGACAATCATTGGTTATGATCATTTTTATTATTTTACTGACAAGCGTTTTTATCACTCAACTAAGTCGTTGGCTCACAACACCGATACGCAAACTTGCTGAACAAATTGATAAATTTGAGCCAGAAAATGCTGATACTGACACGTATTTACCGCAAACTTGGTTAGAAGTGAGCCGCTTGCAATCACAATTTTCCAGCCTTGCGAATAAGCTCGCACTGAGCTTCAATCGTCTACATCAAGCGAACCACGAAAATGAATTACTAAACGTAAGACTGAAAGACTTTAATGCACAACTAGAAAAACAGGTTGATGATAAAACCAATGAGTTGGTTGAAGCAGTACGGGCTGCAAATAATGCTAACCGCACTAAATCTCAGTTTTTGGCTAATATGAGTCATGAAATTCGAACTCCGCTAAATGGTATTTTAGGGATGACTCAGCTGTTACTAGATAATAAAGATTTAGCAGAAGAAGAACACGAAGAATTAGTGATGATCCATCAAAGTGCGAATAACTTACTGCTGATTTTAAATGATATTTTAGATTTCTCCAAAATAGAGGCGGGTGCTTTAAAGTTAGAGTATCGTGCAGTTGAAATAACTAAGTTACTTGAACAAATTGCCAAGGTGTTTAGTAGTACAAGCGTAAAAAAAGGGGTGACATTTAAGCTTAACATTAGTGACTCTGTACCAAGTTGTATCAGTTTAGACCCTTTGAGGTTTAGCCAAGTTATAAATAATATCTTGAGTAATGCCGGCAAGTTCACAGAGTCGGGCGACATTACCATGAGCTGTACTATGGTTAATGACCGAATGCAGATCAGCATTCGTGATACAGGCATCGGGATTTCAAGTGAGCAGCAGGCAAAACTGTTTACCGAGTTTACTCAAGCCGACATTTCTACCACACGTAAATATGGCGGAACGGGACTTGGGCTAACCATTAGTAAGCGAATTATTGAGTTAATGGCAGGGGAGCTTAAGCTAACAAGTCAAGAAGGCGTTGGTAGTGAGTTCACCATCACGATGCCTGTAATTATTAGTAATTCAGCCTCAGTGGATAACCAAAGCACTGCGACGCCCCAATTAGCAGGTTTGAATATCTTACTAGTTGAAGATAACCCTGTTAATCAAATTGTATTGAAAAAGATGCTGCATTCCACTGAGTGTAATCTCAAACAAGCAAATGACGGCCTTGAAGCACTTGAGATACTGCAGAGTTATCAAGCTGATATTATCCTTATGGACTGCCAAATGCCAAATATGGATGGCTATCAATGTACAAAAGAAATAAAACAGAACCCGCACTTGTATGGTCAGGCTATAATCATTGCCATCACTGCGAATGCATTTGAAGAGGATCAGCAGCGTTGCCTTGTTGCTGGCATGGATGATTTTATCTCAAAGCCAATTAATAAAGACCAATTATATGCGTGTTTAAACAAATGGCTTAAAGCTCTTTTAAACGAGCAACAATAGATTGCAAGTTTTGTTCTGCAAGTAGGTCTTCAGAAAGCATAGGTTTTGCAAAGTAGTAACCTTGAAAGTCATCACAGCCTATGTGTTGTAAAAATTTAATTTGCTCAGTAGTTTCAACGCCTTCGGCAATACAATAAAGGCCTAAATTAGCGGATAACGCATGGATTGTTTTGATAATTGATTCGTTACTTCGATCATGCCCAATATTGCGCACAAAACTTTGGTCTATTTTAATGACGTCAATTGGAAACTGACTGAGGTAAGTCAGTGAAGAATATCCGGTACCAAAGTCATCAAGTAATAGTTTAAAACCCGCATTTTTTAACTTTCGTAGCTGCTTTGAGGCTTTATCTTTGTCTTCTAGTAATGTGTTTTCAGTAATCTCTAAGCGCAATTGCGCAGGCTTAATGCGAAAATTATTCAGGATCAACAAGAGTCTTTCGGTTAAGTTCGCCTTTAATATGTGCGTTGGCGATACATTTAAAGAAAGGTAAAAACGAGGGTTTGATCTTAAAATTGGCTGCAATTCTGTTAAAGCTCGATTTAAAGCCTGTTCTGTAAGTACATCGATTAAACCAATTTCTTCTGCAATAGGGATAAACTCAGCAGGTGAAATAAAACCTTGTTCTGTCTTCCAGCGCATTAATAATTCAACACCATTAATTTGCTTCGTTTTAGCATTAACAATTGGCTGATAATTATTAAAAAGCTCATCATCTTTAAAGGCATCTTTTAACGCATTTTCGAGTAATAACTTTTTAGTGAGCTGGTTATTCATCTGCTCGGTAAAGTATTTGAAATTGTTTCGCCCAGATTGTTTGGCATGCATCATGGCAATATCAGAATTGCGTATTAACTCATCAGCTGTTTTAGCATCAAAAGGATAGAGTGCAACCCCAATACTGGCTGAAATATTGATAGAAAAATCGTCAATAATGACTTTATTTGCTAATTCTTGTGTAAGTTGCTTAACTAATTCGCTCAACGTTTGAGGCGAATGAAGATCTTTGACTAACACTAAAAACTCATCGCCACTTTGTCTACCAACCGTTGCATTATTAGGTAAAAGTAAACTTACACGTTGCGTAATATTGCACAGCAATTGGTCACCAACAGCATGGCCAAAAGAGTCATTCACTGGCTTAAATTTATCTAAATCAATAAATAACAAGGCTGCTAACTTGTTGTGCTTTTTAGAATGATTTATACAATTATTGATTTTTGAATGCATTAATGAACGATTTGGTAAGCCCGTTAATGGATCGTAATTCGCTAAATAACGTAACTCATCTTCAGCACGCTTTTGTTCTGTAAGATCTGAAATAACAATCACATAATGACTAATCGCTTGATTATCTTTCGCAACTGCAGTAACACTGATATGAACAGGGTGGGATGGATTTTTTTGAGTGTGTATATAAGCTTCTGTTTTCCAGTTTTGTTTTGGTTTTAATGTTTTTAACACATTGATGTATCTTAAGAACTGAGCCCTACCTATTGTGCGAACAAAGTCCTTAATTGTTAGATCAGTTATATTGCCTGTAATAGCAAATGTATCACTGAAGCTTGTATTTGCTGAAAATGGTTTTAACTGGCTGTCTAAAATTAAAAGCCAGTCATTTATCTGGCTGAAAGCTTCACCGAGCACACTTGCTTGTAGTGCATTTGCTCTTTGTTCGGTAATGTTGGTATAGATACCTGTTACTTTTATTGGCTTATTTGCTTCATCAACTTCGACGACACGGCCAATGTCCTGATACCATAACCACTTACCATTTTGATGATTTAAACGGTAGGTGATATTCCATTGTTCTTGATTTGATTGTTTTGCAAAGGCATTCCAATGGTTTAAGTAGGCACTACGGTCTGCTGGATGAATAAAATCAAGGAACTCAATGAGGGCTAAACTCTCGTTACTCTTGTGGTAACCCAGCTCTGTCACAAAGCGATTATTTAAAAGCGTTTGCTGGCTTAAATTGGCTTCCCATACCCCACTTTTGTTACTGCTCAGTGCTAATTCAGTTTGTTGTTGCGATTTAACAACATCAGCATGCGCTTTATTCAGTACTTGTTGACGTGCTCTGTATTGCCAAAAAAAGAAAAAGAGTATGGCAAAAATGAGCAGCACATAACCTGTTATCGCAACTGGTGAAGACCAAGGTGCATAGGCAATATTAAACTGTAGTTGTCTTGTTGCTGAACTGACTTTGGAGCTCTCGGAGTTAGAAGCAACAGACAAGATATATTGTCCGGGAGGTAGCTTGGTAAAAAATACTTTGTTAGTGGTTAATTTGTCGTAATTTAATGACGTTGGTCCCTCTAAAGTTACTTTATAAGTTGTTTTATCCTTATTGATAGTATCAAAGTTAGAAAAGCTAACCTCAAGACCGATGTCTTCAGCAGTCATTTGAAGAGGGTTATTGATATATTTGTATGGATGATAGTTCAGCTCGCGAGAGAGCAAAGAAACATGAGTAATTTCAGTATTTATCGCATCTAATTCTGTTGGTGAAGTTAAAAAGTCTTCAGGTGCGATTAACAATAAGCCCCTTGTCGAACCAAAGCCAATTTGGCCATTGTCTAGCGTTGCATCGGCATCAACATTAAACTCATTAGCTGAAAGGCCATCACGGATAAAATACGAATTGATACTTCTTGAACTTAAATCAATTCTATACAGGCCATTTTGCGAACTAGCCCATAAAAAACCAAAGCGGTCGATTTGTAAGCCATACACTGATTTTGCATTGAGACCAGATTGAGTGCCTAAGCGATGTTTAATAGCGTAGGAGTGAGAGTCAACAGCAATTAACCCTTCGTTAGATGAAGCCAGCCAAAGTGTATCATTGTGGTCAATAACCCAATCATCAATCACAGAAAATGTGAGTGGATTGAAGTTTTCGACTTGATAAACAAGTGTCAATTTTTCAGTTTGCTCATTATAACGATACAAATGGCCAGACATACTTAACAAATAGTCGTTAGGGTGACTCGAGAGTGGCTTTAAAAAAGAGTGCGCATTGATAATATCGACTTGTTCTTTTAGTCCCTTAATAGTTCGTAATTCACCTGTTTTACCATTGTAGCGATAAAAGTTTTCTTGAGTAATAAATGCAAATTGATCTGAACCTAAAGTATGAAAGCCCCAACTTGGCTCATTTTCTAATATATTAATCACTTCTTTACTGCCTTTTAAAGGCACTAAATCACCGCTGATCTTATCAAAGAGCGCTAAGCCTCTGTACTTCATAAGCCACAGAAAGCGTTCAGATGGTTCTATTTCTGCCTGTGCAATGCCATATACAGCATGTTCTCCATGAAAGGCTTTTATATCATCATTAACTAGGTAAGGGCTGATGGAGTTTGTTAATTGGTTATACTTCAGCATGCCATTTTCGGTGCCGAACCAAATAATGTTTTCGCTGTCTTGCAATACCGCCCAAACACTATTGTTGACATTACCAGAAGTAGACGTTGATTCGATATGCTTAAAACGCCTTGCTAAGGTGGACCATGTAAAAACTCCCTGCGAACGAGATGCAAGCCATAGCAATCCTGTTTTATCAATCATCACGTCGACAATTGTATTGTCGGTCATTAAAAATTTACTTTGCTCATAGCTCAAAATAAATTCGGCGGATAGAGTTTCCCTATTGAATTCGAATAAGCCTTTTTCAGTGACAATATACTCACCAAATTTACTAGATGCGAAATCCCAAATATTTAATTCAGGAACCAATAGTTTGGTTTTATCTACTGCGAGAAGTTTATCTGCATTAAATGGAATGTTGTACATTCCTTCGACTGTACCAACTAACAGACCTAATTGAGGATCCAGATGCAAAAATTTTGCGTTTTTATTATCGTTATTTAATTTATTTTCATCAGCAAGCTCAATACGAGAAACATGATCATCCACTAAGTTTTTTGAAAAAAGTCCTGCGGTTGTTCCAATGTATAAAAAATTATCATGCAGAGCTAAAGCACGAATAAAGTCATCTTGCTTATCGATTGAAAACTCATGCAAAAACTTTTTGGTTTGCTTATGGTAAGAATAAAGGTGCTGATTGATTGCGAAAAAGAAATGACTGTCATCTTCTTCGAGTGCAAGAATAGGGGAAAAATAAACATCTTCAGGGGTTAGTTTTCCTGAATAGACTTTTTCGACACTGAGTGTTTTTGGGTTTATGAAGTAAGCACCTGAAAACTCAGTACTCACAAAAATCTTGCCATCACTGGTTTTAGTCATAAAAGTGATCTGTCGTTGATCAAGCATATATTCGCCAGCAAAAGCGGCTACTTGATAGCCGTCATATCTATTTAAGCCTTGATAGGTACCTACCCAAATAAAGCCTAAATCATCTTGCACGATTTTAGTAACACTACCTTGGGTTAACCCTTCATCTGTAGAGATCCGCTGCATTTGCAAAGCATAGTTTTGTGCATTCACTGAAAAGGTGAGCGTGAAGAACAGCAAATTGAATATCAAAAGAAAAAGTTTAGGCACCGACTGATTAACCCTAAATTATTATTTGCATATAATTTTTAACAAAATATAGCACAATTATGAATGTTATTGAGTCAGCTGAAAAGATAAATTAGTAAATGTTTAATTAAGGTACAACATAGTGTTAGCTGTGCTATAAATAGCCCATAGGCAACCTAAGGGAAAGTTATGCGTCATTCATTTATAAGTCAAAAGAATCATGCCTTGTTATTAATTATTGACCTTCAAGCAGGGCTTGAGCCTGTCATAAGCGACTTTGGCCAAGCTGTTAATTACACCGAAAAGTTGATAAATGCAGCTAAAGCTTTAGACATTCCGTATTTATTTACTGAACAAAACCCAACCAAGTTAGGTAAAAGTAGTGAACAGCTTTTACCCTTCATAAATGGTAATAATTGCTATCACAAAATACATTTTAGCGCATGCCAAGAAGCGCAATTTAACCAACAATTAGCTGGCTTCAATCGTAAGCAAATAGTGGTGACGGGTACAGAGTCGCATGTGTGTGTACTGCAAACCTGTTTAGACTTAATTGCTAATGGCTATCAGGTGTTTGTGGTTGAAGATGCCATTGCATCACGCAACGAAAAACACAAAGAGTTAGCAATTAAGCAGCTATTGGCAGCAGGTGCTATTATTACCTGTACAGAAAGTGTGATATTTCAATGGCTAGAAAAAGCAGGGACCGATCAATTTAGAGCATTATTGCAATTAATAAAGTGAACCACGATGCGGTTCGAACCGTATTGGCTCGATTAATTGTATTTTTGTAAAGTATTTAATAATTAAGGCTTTATCTATGACGAGTGTGCGCCGCCTTTTTACTTATTTGTTCCTTTTATTGTTTGTTGAGTCTTTGGTTTTAGGCTTTATCTATTCGACCTTGATAACGGGTGTAGTAACTGGTTTATTATTGCTGTCTTTACCACTTTGGATGCTCCATCAATACCCAACGAGCAAATTAACAGCCCACGTTGTTGCTGCCGGTTGCATGATGTTTTCGTTTTTACACATCCAACAAAGCTACGGCCTCATTGAAGTACATTTTGAAATTTTCATTTTAATGGCCGTATTGATCATGTTTGTTGAATGGCGCGTGTTTATAACTGCACTTGCTTTTGTGGCCGTTCACCATTTGAGCTTTTATTTTTTACAGATCAACGAAGTTGGCTTATATGTTTTTGACCCAGACCGATTGTACTTTAGCACCGTACTTATCCATGCTGTGTATGCCATTGTTGAAGCAATTGTAGCGGGTTACATTGCTAAAACCCTTCACCGCGAACGCAGTTCTGGCTTATCGTTAAGTACAACGACTGAGCAGATAATGGCTGACGAAAACAGCATTAATATTAGTTTAAGAGCAGACGACTCCCACAGTGAAGCCGTGGCGGGCTTTAACCGCTTACTGGGTTTTGTGTCAAGTGTGATCGGTGATGTTCAAAGTCAAAGTAGTGTTTTAAAAAATCAATCTAAACAATTACTTGAAGTACACGACGAGTTACATGAGCAAGCACTTCATCGTGAGCAGTTATCGACGGATATCGCGCAGTCAGGTGAACGTGTCGCCGAAGGCTTTGCCCATGTTGAACAAGAAAGTAATGAACTACAAACACAGTTTGAGCAGCTCCATTTAAGTGCCACTGAGGCACTCAATGAAGTGGCGAATACCGATAGCAAAACGGCGGAGCTTGCTAATAACCTTCAAGAGGCTGACCAAAATATTAGCCAGCTGGTGAGTGCATGTTCGCATATCTCAGAATTACTTAATGAGATTTCGTCAATTGCTGAGCAAACAAACTTACTTGCACTAAACGCTGCAATTGAAGCCGCCCGTGCTGGAGAACAAGGTCGCGGCTTTGCAGTGGTGGCTGATGAAGTGAGAAACTTGGCAACACGTAGTAAAAACACCACAGATAAAATAACCAATACGCTTGAAAGCTTGATGCAAAACAGCGCATCATCAACTAAGTCGATGCAGGGTAGTGTTGCGCTTATAGAGCAGTTATCGGCCATTAGTTCGCAGATGAAACTGCAAATTACCGAGATGACAGAGCAGGTGAATGTTGCTGCAAGTAGCTCACAATCGGTTGCACATGTAGTGCAAAATCAAGCGGGTAATACGCGTGCTATTGCCGATAATTCACAAGCCTTAATTGCTAACCAAGCCAACGACAACTTGATGATTGAAAAACTCACCGATCGCGTGCAGTTAATTGATGTAAGTATCGATGTACTGGAGCAAGGTATTGCTAAATTCAAATAGCAAATGGCTGATAATGGCAACTCTACTTTGGGTTGCCTCTGTAGCATTAGCCTTGGTGTTTGCTTATTCTCAACAAGCAAGCACCTTTGATCCAGATAAAAAGCTAGCCACAGCTAATTGGTTACCTGCTTTTCAACAAAGTATGGGGCTTGGCATCACTAATACAGATACCTTGTACATTATTGATGAAAATACCTGTGTATGCTCAGAGCGTTCACAACCGCACATAATAAGCCTTAGCAGCTATGCAGCAGAGCAAGGTATTAAAGTAATAAAAATTAAACCAACATCTGCGGTTGCTGCAATATTACCCGCTCAACCTGCGGCAGTACTTGTTTCAGAAAATCAACAGCTTGTGTATGCAGGGCCATTATCAAAAGGACTCGCCTGTTCAAGTCAGAATGGCTTTGTTGAGTTAGTAATCGCAAACTTACGTGCGGGTTTTAATAGCCAGTTTATTAACTCAGACGCCGAGGGATGCTATTGTGAGATTAATTGAACTCTTAAAATAGCAGCGCTAAAAATAAACATGAAATTAAAAGAATTTGAGCTGTGGGCCTTTAAACAAGAGCTAGCCGAATGTAGAAAATTTACCTTGTTTTCTCGAAGTGTATACGCCCATTATGAACGGTATTTTTGTCAGATAGAGACTAACGGAATTTACCGAGTAATTATTAAGTTAAGTGAATCGGATAAACGTGATGGGACCACAGAGTTAAGTAGTTCTGTGCTTAAATTTTATCAACCTTTTGATTTTATAGCATTTAATAGATTAGGTGAGAATGAAAAGAAACTATGCCTATTAGATACGTTGCAGCAAGCATTAGTTAAATTAACAGTAATGTATGAATGGCCAATAGAGCCGTTCAATCAAGCATATGCAGCGGTTTTGAGAGATAGTTTTGTTAACCATTATACTTTTCGAAAAAAGCATAACCGTAACAGAAAACTTATTGCAGAATTAGAGTGCCATCACGAATCGATGAGCTTTGATTGTTTTGTAAAAATCAAAAATAAAATCGGGGAAGTGCTGTTTTCAAAACGTTTATTTAGTGCTGAGCCTGATGAGTTTCTGTTTAATGGCTTACTAGGCGATATTAGATGGATTGATAATGAGACACTCGCAGTTTTGAATAAAGATAAGAGTGAATCAGAGCGGATTAGAGTGCCAAATATCATGAGCCAATAAAGTTAATGGTATAACTTTTTATGACGTAATGTTCTCATGCTTAGTCATAAAAGAGGCCAAAAATATTGGCCTCTGACTCTATAAAACTATTGAATTTGGCCTCGTATCTCACCGCTTGGGTTTGCAGGCGTATGAATATTTACATAATGACCGCCTGAAGCTAAAACTGAAAAGATATCTGCGTCTATCATTAAGCCTGTGCTACTCATCCAGCGATTCATATCATCACTGTCTTGTACAAGTGGAGCTAACACAGGGCCATTTTCACCTGCTACGCCTGTATGAATATGGGCAGCAGTTGCATCGCTTACACCTGATGTAAGCACTTGCAACTCAACACTGTAATCATTGGTATTCACTAGCGCATAACCATCGCCAGACGCATCCGTTGTGACCGCAGGTACTTCTTGTTCACCACTTAGCGGAAAGGTGACAAACACATAGTTGTCGGTAAGGATTTGACCACGAAGTTCACCACCTTTGTTAGCAGGAGTATGCACATTAACGTAGTGACCACCTGATGCAAGTACTGCAAAAATATCTGCATTAATCATGGTGTTTTCAGGTGTTTGCCATAGGTTCATGTTATCGCTTGATTGCTCTAACGCTGCAAGTACGTCGCCATTAGTGCCTATACGACCCGTATGAATGTGAGCAGCAGTGGCGTCACTCACACCTTCGGTTAATGCTCTTAATTCTAAATGGTAGTTATCCATGTTAACTAATGCATAACCACTACCTGATGCCATCGTATCAACCGCTGGAACTTCTTGCATACCACTAAGTGGGAAAGTAACGAGTTGATAGTTATCTGTTAGGATCTGACCTCTAATTTCGCCACCCGTATTAGCAGGTGTATGTACGTTAACGTAATGGCCGCCTGATGCAAGTACCTCAAATATCTCTGCGTTGATCATGGTATTTGCAGGCGTCATCCACATGCTTGCATCAGTTGTTGACTGCTCAAGCGCTACTAGAACGTCGCCATTGGTGCCAATTCGTCCAGTATGAATGTGTGCACCTGTCGCATCATCAACACCCATTGTGTTTACTAATAGCTCTAAGGCATAGTTATCCATGTTAATTAATGCATAGCCTTCACCACTTGCATCAGATTCGACTGCAGGAACTTCTTGCTCACCGCTTAGTTTAAAGCTCGTAAAACCATAGTTACTGGTTAGGATTTGCCCACGAAGCTCACCGCCAGCATTAGCAGGTGTATGAACATTGACATAGTGACCGCCAGAAGCCAGCACTGCAAAAATATCCGCGTTGATTTGCGTATTGCTTGGTGTCATCCAAACATTACTGTCGTCCATTGATTGTTCAAGAGCCACTAATACATCGCCATTAGTACCGATACGACCTGTATGAATGTGCGCAGCACTTGCATCGTCTAAGCCTGATGTTACAACAGTAAGCTCTACGCTGTAGTCTGTTGTATCAACAAGGGCATAACCATCACCATCAGCCATGGTGCTGACCATAGGCACTTCTTGATTACCACTTAAGTCAAAGGTCGCAACTGCATAGTTGTCTGTTAAGATTTGGCCGCGAATTTCGCCACCGGCAAATTCAGGCGTATGAACATTAACATAGTGACCGCCGTCTAAAAGTACTGCCAAAGTGTCGCTGTCGATCATGGTATTTTCTGGTACAACCCAGTCAGTCATGACTTCGTCGTCTTGCTCTAAAGTTACGAATACGTCACCATTTGAGCCTAATTTACCCGTGTGGATATGAGCTGCTGTTGCGTCATCAACACCCATAGTCACCGCGCGAAGCCGTAATTCTGTCGTGGCGCTGTCATAAGATGCATAGCCATAACCCATTGCGTCACTGTCGTTCATAGGCACTTGCTGATCGCCATTTAAAACAAACGTGATAATACTCGTTGTATCTGGCACAATTTGCGCACGAAGTTCACCGCTTGCATACTGTTCAGTATGAAGGTTTATATACCAATCACCATCCATTAAATCAGCAATTAGGCTTTCATCAAGGTCGGTAATTGCGACTTCATACATACCATCGGTAGTGGCTTCAAATGCAAAAGCAACATCGCCATTAGCGCCCAAATCGCCGTCGTGTATGTGTGCTGCGCTAAAACCTTCGACTGAGCTTGCATCAAGTGTTGCACGAAATTGCATTAAACTTTCGTCAAGCTCTACCGTTGCAGTCGCTGTTTGCATTGAGTCATTCATTGGCACTTCTTGTTTGCCACTTAAAGTTACAGAATAGGTTTTACTTGGAGTGAATTCTTGAACTGGGGTTGGGGTAACAACTTCGGTATTATCGTCATCATCATCGCTACACGCGGTGAGAAAAAGTAAGCTGCTAGCCAGGAGTATGTATTTCATCGTTGTTCCTTATATCTTTGTATGTTCGGACGTTACGACGTGTCCACTTCAATAAGGCGTACGGGCGGTGTTTAAAAAAAGATCAAAAAAGGTTGTTTAAAAGTTAAAAAGTAGTTCTTTAGTGTTGGTTTATTTGAAATGAGGATTCAAAAGTTAAAGTTTAATAACGCTAACTTTAGAGGATTTTACATATTTAGCCGTATAATGGCTTTTGGGTTCCAAATGGGTACGGATCGTGCATCTAGTTTGATTTTAAAAAGTTTATAGCTAAACGCCAAAAAATTAACGATAGGAAAACTATGCAGCTAACTTCGTACACATCTTCATTCCTAAAAGAGCCATTATTAGATCAGCAAAATAAAAATGAGCTAAACCCAGCAAGTGAAAGAGCAACAAACCTTCAAGGCTCTAAACAACAAGGAGCGGGCGTCGATGTTGAACCGGAAGTTGAGGCTCAACCAAAGACATCACAAACACAACAAGAGCTAGTAGTAAAAATAAAGGAGTTACAAAATAAGATTAATAGTTTAAAAAGCAATAAAGACCTAGCTCCAGAACAACGAGAAAGTGAGTTACTAGAGCTTAATAAACAACTTGATGAAGAAATAAATGCAGTCCAGCTTGCCGTAAAAAGTAATGTTTCTACGATGATAAACTCATTGTTTGCTCCTACTTCTAGTAATCACTCTGGTATGCTGTTTAACAATAAAGCGTAAGTTTAAGGCAAAGCGCTTGTTCGCAGTTACTTTGCCAATTGCATATTTATAAGTCCGCTAAATTACATACTTTATAAGTGAGTAGATGAGAGTACATATAAAGGTAAATAGGAAGAACCATTTTATGTGAACTGTTATTGGTGACCCGCGTTTGGCTGTTCTGATCATAGTTACTGGGTAATCATACTCAACAAGTGTCTTGAAAAGCTCAGGATGTTCTAAGCTCCAGTCATTTAAAGGAATTGAATCACCATAGCGAGTTTTAAAAATAACAGAAAATAGATAGGCACGCCTAGGTTGTGGATCGTTAATATCGTAGCCGCTTTTGGTGCGTGTAAAATTCCATACGGCCTCAACATTAAGTAAATCTTCTCTTTTAAGTGTTCGTGCTTTTCTGTCATCGAATAAGAGTGCAGGCAGGTAAACCTCTTCTTTGTTTATTTTAATTTCGCACAAGGGAGATTCATGGATGAAATAACGCTTATTGGCAATAAACATCTGAATTAAAAAATAACTGAGATAAGTAATGACCACAGCGGCAATTGCACCTGCACCGGATTGTGTTTTCCAAACAAGGTGACATGCAATAATGAAAATAACGGCAGTAATTAATTTTGCCTTGAATTTCTGTGCTTTCGGTAAAGGCACTGCGCATCTTATGATAGGTATTTCAGGTTGCACTTTCGTTTTTATGAAAGTCTGAAAAAAGATTGAGTTAAAGTTATCACGGGTTAATTCAAAAGTAGGCGCTTCCATGTGTCCTCGATTACTGATTTAGTGTTAGACGTAAAATAGCAAACGCAGTGCTTTACTATCAACTAAAAACACCAGATTGTGTTTAAGTTTGGTTGGAGCATAACTTGCTTTTTATTGGTATAGTAAGTTACTGATAAATATGTAAATGTGAACTGGTGAAATGATAGATTATTTTCTTATTATTTTGATGGTACTTTCGGCTGTTTTATTTTTGTTTGTAATGGTTTTGTTCATCTTAGCTCCAAAATACGCAAAAAAAGAGCTTTTCATAAACTACTACGGCGGAACAGGTGCAATTTATCATGGTTTTAAGCTGTTCAGAGTTGAATCCTATCGGGAAGACAAAGTGTGGGCTTGTAAAGCCATTAAATACTCATCTATAGCAATTGTAGTAATGTTTTTCATTATGGTTTTTTTAATAAAATTGAATGGAGTTCAACAGAGCTAGGAGTCGGTTCTTGTTTTCTCTTTCTTAGATTATGGTTAAGCACTATGCCAAGCAACGTAATAGCTTTTTCTGAGCTAATCGTAGAGACTCAAGTTAAATGGTGGAGATACTATGAGGTATTTAATTTTTATCCTTTTATTCCAAAGCGGCATTTGCATGGCGTTACAGCCTATATCTGAATATTGTGAAGACACTGACTTGTTAAGCAGTTTTGCTGGAGATACCTTTGCAGCAACAAATTGCTTGGCTTATGGGTTTAATACGGAGAATGCGTTCTTTTCTAAAAGTATTAATACAAGTATTAGATTCGATAAAATTAAGCCTGCAATTGATACGTTTGTCAAAATTGTCAATACCACAGGAGGGTCATCCTTTGACAAACAAGAAGTTTTTTATAAGTACGTTGGGGAAATAGATAGTTTCTCAGTGCCTCTATTTGCGAGCTATGATGAATTCGAAGATGCTAAAGCTTCATTAGTATTTTCGATTAACTACACAACTAGTTGTAATATATCAGTGTTAGATTACAGTGGAGGTGATAAATTTATGATTGGATATAAACTAAATCGAATGACTGATGAAGGTAAATACAACTATGATTATTTGCATATAGAGCTCCCTAAAGAAGCAAAAATAAATAAAGCGGATAGTGATGATTTAATAGATGCTTTTTGTCATAATGATATAAGCTTTAAAAATAAAGAATAATGGTAAGTAGCTTTTATCTATCCAAAGAGGTCGAGCTACATTTTCCTTCTAAATCATAATAACCACTTCAGTTTAGTCTTTAGTTAAGGTCAAAAAAGAAAGACCTGATCCCATTTTGTGTTCGTTCGATATTGTCTCGGGGAAAAGAAACCAGCATGGTTCATACGGCAACTTCGGCCCATTGATTAGCCATAGGAGATTTAGTTAATGTATGAACTTTATTTTCAGTCTGATTTTTCAGGCACCAGGCTTGGTTTTTATTTTTCACTTGTTTGTTCTGTTCTACTAATATTGTGCTGCCCGAATATCAAATACTGGTACGAAAATAAATTACAGTTTGAAAAGAAAGTTAACTTCTGGTTTGGCTTCTTATTTGTATTTGGCTTTTTTGTAATGCAGTCACTGTCATTTTATTGCCTAGTATTAAAATCTAATGACATAGATTCTGGAAATTATTCTACAGTTGAAGGAGCTATTGAAGATATTCAAATTGTTGAAAGAAATAGTAGAGAAGAGGCTTTTACTGTTGATGGAGTACGCTTTAAATACAATGATTACGGAACAGAAAACTCCTTTTTTGCGAATAGAAAGCATGATTCAGATACAATCCAAGAGGGGCGAGTTGTTAAAATTGCTTACCTTAGAGAAGGAAATGAAAACCTGATTTTTGAGTTGAGTGTCAAAAAGTAGTGTTTTAGTATGCAAACCAATAGAGTCAGGTCTTTCTTTTTACCTTTTAACTAGTCCAAAGTTGTATATAAGCAATGGTTTAATAAAAGTTCTCAACGTGTTGGGCATTTTGTGATGGGAAAGCTCAAGCTCCGGAATGAATTTAAACCGATAAAATGTTACTTCAATTTGGCAAATCTAAAGCGATAGCAAGCCGAAAATTTGCGCTAGCTATTTGTCGAGCAAAGAAAAGAATTGGATGATTATTTTCAATTACACTATTCGCGTGTTAGTAAGATTGTTGCAAAAAGCAAGACCTGACCCCTAGGTGCTTGTGATCCCTAGGTGCTTGTGACCCCTAGATGCTTGCTGACACTGCTACAATCTCAATGACCCCAGTTGGTAAATAATGGACAAAATATTAGAAAAGTTTTTACGAAAACGTAATCAAGCAATTAATAATCCAAGAAAATATAAAGATATTTATTTGAATAACATTGAAGAATTATATTTTTTTATTGAGTATGGGCATACTCAACGTGGTACTTTAAAAAATGAAATATCACCAATCTCTGATTGGGAGATGTTAGATTCAGAATTGTCAATTCCATGTAATTATTATGAAATGGATGCGCAAGCTAGTTTTGTAGAGAAACGTAAGCTAGATTGTGATAGGTTAGCAGTTTTTTTAATGTATGGTTATTATAGAAACATAATAACGTATTCTCAGAAAAAACGTTTTTTACTTCGTTTTTCTCGCGAACCTGTTGGTTTAGTTTCGCCTACTAGCGTATTCCATCTCAGCGTTGCTGTAATATTATACAACAATGATTATGCCGGTCATTTTTATAAGCTTTTTCAAGCGGGTTACATGAAGCATTGGGTTAATAGATCAAAAAGTCATATTGGTGATTTTATTATCTTACTGTTTGATAGGGCCAAAGGTGACAATACTTTAAAACCGATCGTAGATGATTTTGCATACCAATCTATTATAGATAACTGGGATAGTACAGACTTAACAAAAGTTACCTCTTATCTAAATCAGTTATGTGACGATCAAGTCGCTCAGGTTGCATCACCACCGAGTAAGATGTTTTTTGAGTTCGATAATATGAACTGGCAATTTACACCTTATGCTGCACTTATGCTGCTAACGCTAAGAGCACAACATGGCTTTGAGAACCCTGATTTTGAGCACCCTGGTTTTGGCAATGTGACTTCTTTGCTATTAACGCAGCCTGTAGCCCCTAAAAAAGATGAGGTGCTCAAACAGCTTGTAGTCAAGTTACATGAGCAAGGCTTTGATGAAAAAGCGTTACTAGCGTAGTGTGTGATGAGACTTTATAAATCTACTAAATCTAAAAAGGGTCAGGTCTTTCTTTTTGCCTTTAATCTAGTCCAATATTGTTTATAAGCAATGGTCTAATAGAAGTTCTCAACGTGTAGGGCATTTTACGATGGGCAAGCACAAACTTCAGAATGGATTTAAATCGGCAAAGTGTTACTTCAATTTGGCAAATCTAAAGCGATAGCAAGCCGAAAATTTACGCTATTTGTCGAGCAAAAAAAAGAATTGGGTGATTATTTTCAATTACACTATTCGCGTGTAAGTAAGATAGTGGCAAAAGGAAAGACCTGACCCATGTGTGGAAACATTATATCTCAAAGGGCTATATGAGCGTTTAACATTGCCTTCAGGAAATGTTGAACACAAATACTATGTTGGGGATACTGTAGTAATTGACAGTACTGATGCTAAGCAAAGTAAAACTTTATATTCGCATAAGGACCATCTAGGCTCTACCGTGACGGTAACAGACGCGAATGGCAGCGTTGTTCAGCACATAAACTATGATGCGTGGGGGAAACAAAATCGGTTCTATACTAGTAGCTCATTAGTTTCTTTGCTGAATCAACAAAGCCCCGTGGAAAGTAAAGGTTATACTGGTCATAAAGAAATATCGGATTTAGGTATTATCCATATGAACGGTCGGATCTACGATCCAACCTTGGGTAGGTTTTTGCAGGCTGATCCGTTCATACAGTTCCCAAATAATTCGCAATCGTATAACCGTTATAGTTACGTGCTGAATAATCCAATGAGTTTTACCGATCCGAGTGGATACTTTTTAAGTACACTTTGGGGGGCGGGTAAGCAAGTATTCGATAAGATTGCGGCCCCTGCTTTAAGAAAGTTAGCTCAAGTACCTGTGCTAAATGCAGTTGTACAAGTTGTTGGCTGTTTTTATAGTGGTCCCGGCTGTCCGGTATTTCTTTCTGCTTACAACGGTGCTCAAACTCAAGCTGTGACAGGAAGTTTAGGAGCTGCACTAAGGAGTGCTGCCATTTCATATGCATCAGGGTATGCTTTACAGGGAATAGGCAATAGTGCGTATTGGGGGCAAGCTGGTAGCATTCAAAATATTGCGGCTAATGCGATGGTTGGTGGTATTACTGCAAAACTTCAAGGAGGTAAATTTGGACATGGCTTTTTTGCGGCGGGTGTTGTATCTGCATTTAAACCAGCAATAAATAATATTGGTGGTGAGAACAGCGCAAATTCTGCGATAGCAAGAGGAGATCTTCAAGCTCTAGAAATATATAAAGTTCATAGAGTAATAGCTGCGGCAGCTATAGGTGGCACAGTTTCGGTTGTATCCGGAGGTAAATTTGCTAATGGTGCATTGACAGGCGCTTTTACTCAAATGTTAAATGGCGAATCACAAAATGAATATAAAGCCCAGTATTCAAGTGATAGACGTAAGATTATAGAAGCATTTGAAAGATCCGTTAAAAGAATGGATAGTTATGGTTTAAGATTAAATGGGTCAGGAAAAATTAATGGCAGCTTAAATAACATGAAAAGTTTCTTTGGTGGGGATAATTTAGGGTGTGGCGGACAAGCGTTGGAATTGTATAGGGATATTTACCCACTATCAATAAATGGGAGTTTAGACCTTAACTGGAATATAGATTTTATGTATGAATCAGGAACTCTTAGAAATGTATTTCCCCATCAGTGGCTAGAGATTTATCCAATCTATGATGGTGTACCACAACAATTAGATAGAATATATTTGGATCCATGGTTGAATGAGGTTGGTGATGTTAATAATTAGATATTTTAAAAATATTAAGATCTTACTTTGGACTTTTTCATTAATGTTGGTTGGTTTTGCTCTTGGACAAAAAGGACATTATGTAGAATATAGTGATATGCTATTTTCAAGTGGAATTGGTGCTTTGTCTGGTTTTATAATTGGAGTAGTTATAGTGGAATTTAGCAAGAAAAAGAAAAATTAATCATCAGGCTTTTCTTTTTGTTAGTTTTGACTAGTCTATGATTGGAACTAGTGGATGAGTGATTGGGGTTACCACTTAGAATTTATAAGACTGCAACCCAAAAGGCGCAACCTAAACCAAGCAAACGAAAGCCAGCGGGAGCTGGTTTTCTTTTATCTGCTAATTTTGTTCGGAATACCCTGCCAATATCGATTGGATCAGATGCTAAAGGTGATTGGATTGACGGCTAAAAGTCAGTGGATTTTGCACTTCGCATCGGAAGATAATTTTCTTGCGAATAGCGTTTGGTCTATCTGGTGATGGTGCAATTATCTCAGTTCTAATATCGACATGCTTTTTGCAGCAGGCCGAGCATTCGGCACTGTGAAAATCAATATTGTTTGTCGGCATTATTTTCCCAGCTTAGTTATGGTTAATCGATGAAAACCCGCTTGGTGCCAAAACTAATGGGCTAGTAAAGGTGATGAACTGTTTAACGCCCGGATCTGCTCTGGCGAAAATCCGTTGCGAAGGAGTTCGAAATCGTCTAAATCAATAACAGCTCGTTTTCCGCGTCCCTTGAGAGCGTAGCAAGAGTTGCTTGCTGTTAATATCTGCAGAGCCTTAACATCCATAACTGTAACAATATACCAATCTTTTACTGTGGTGTTCATAAGCTGAGCCTCACATTACTCGATAGCCTATGATTGATCTTTTCATTCAACTCCAAACTAACCCCTCTCAAAAAAGTTAAATTTTTTTCTTTAGCCGCCTTTAACTAACTGCCCAAATCATAAGGGAAAATTTTTAGCTGTGTGCCACTTATGAAATTTCAGTATAAAAGTTATGCAAATATTGCCTATAACACTATTGCGAACTATTACCGTTTAGATTAATATGCTGACCATCAAGAGAAATCAGAGTGGTTTGCATTCATGTATATCTGTTTATGTCATGGTGTGACTGATAAAAAAATCGAACAAACAATTGATGATGGCGCTATGACGATGCGCGATTTATCAAAAGAGCTGCAAGTGGGTAGCCAGTGTGGCAAGTGTTGTGGTTGTTGTAAAAAAATTCTTAATCGCAAACTGATCGAAATTGCAGATATCACTGAGCAAGTAGCTTAATTACTTGCTCTTAAGCATGCGTGCTTAACAATTTTTCCTTCGTTTAATTGTTCTAATTAATCCCCATACTTACGAGTTTTTATTTGCTTTTAACCCCTTCATTTATTAGGGTTATAACAAAGCAGATACGTGTATCACACGGTCATTGGTAGGAAGCCATGATAATAGACTCTTCAAAATCACTTTTTTGTGCAGTACTCATTTTAATCACCGCGGGCTGCGCGCAATTACCTTCACGAGAGTCCATTCAACCAAGCTATGCCATTGCAGCAGATACACCCAGTACCATAGGAGATGCAGTGGGTAATAATCATCCTGGATTATCAGGGTTTTATCCTTTAGCAGATGGGGTCGATGCCTTTGTAGCTAGGTTGGCACTTATTGATTCTGCCGAGCACACCATTGATGTGCAGTACTATTTATATCACAGGCAACAAACTACCATTTTATTTACAGCCTTTTTATTAAAAGCCGCAGATAGAGGGGTAAGAATTCGCCTGTTGCTTGATGACTTGTCGCAAGCCGACAGTGAGCTTGATTTAGCCGCTCTGGCTGTTCACCCTAATATTGAAGTTCGATTATTTAATCCATTTCCTAACCGTCGTTTTAGGGCGCTCGGCTTTATTACCAACTTTAGACAGCTTTCTAGGCGCATGCATAATAAGAGCTTTATAGTCGATAATCGTATTTTTATTACTGGTGGGCGAAACATTGGTAATGCGTACTTCTCGGCTGAAGATCATTCTGAGTTTATTGATTTAGATGTTATGAGTGTTGGTGAAATTGTTCCAAATGCATCTAAAGCATTTGATTTATATTGGAATCATCAATTGTCTTATCCAGTTGAAGATTTACACGGTAAACGTGATGAACAGTCACTTATAGATATCACTAAAACATTGTCGAGCTATGTTGAACAAAACCGACAGAGCAATTATGTTCAGCAGCTACATGAAAGCGAGTTTGTTAAACGCTTGCTTGATGACGAAATTACATTTGACTGGCAAACCTCAGAGCTGTTTTTTGACCATCCTGATAAGGTTTTAAATGATGTGCGTGAAAAGTCGTCAAATATGTCGCCACGTTTACTTCAAAGGCTTGGGCAACCAGAGCAAAGAGTTATTATTATTTCGCCTTACTTTATTCCCAAAGAGCAAGGCGTTAAGTTGCTAACAAACTGGGTGCGGCAGGGCGTTAACGTTACTGTGCTAACAAATTCACTAGCCGCCACGGATGTCTCAGCTGTGCATGCAGGATATAAAAAGTACCGCAAAGATTTAATTTCTGGAGGGGTAAAACTTTGGGAATTAAAGCCAAGTGACTTGATGGCCGTTAAGCGCAAAGCAGGGCGTAAGGTTACTGGGTCATCACAAGCAAGCCTACACGCAAAAACCATGACCTTTGATGATGAAAAGATCTTTGTCGGTACCATGAACCTTGACCCTCGCTCACTTGATTTAAATACTGAAATGGGTGTATTGATCAACAGCTCTAAATTAAGCCGATCACTATCAAAGTGGGTTGATACTGATATGGCTGAGTATGCTTGGAAAGTTGATTTAAAGGATGATGATTTAGTTTGGCTCGACACAGTGAGTAATGAGCAATTTGATGAAGAGCCACAAACTTCTTCTTGGCGACGCTTTCAAGTGTGGTTTATTTCGTTATTCCCTATCGAGGATGAGCTATAAAGCATTCCTTCAGCATTTACACCTAAGCCCAACTTTTTAGTTGGGCTTTTTATTGTCAGCCATTAGTTGTTAACCATTTTGGGATAAAAAATAGCGTTTGAGCTTACACGTGTAAACCCATTGTATTCAAGTGCTTAGCATGCAAAGAAAAAATAAATATAAAAAAATGTTAAAAAAACTGGTTGGACCAATTGATCTATTGCTTATTTTATGACGTAATGTAGGTATTACTATCTGGTCGGATGAGTTTATTATGAGCTTACGTACAAAATTAAAAAAAGTATTACCTAGTATTTCAATTACAGAACAAGAAGCGTTAGATGCGGGTGATGTTTGGTTAGAAGGTTCAATCTACCAAGGTAAACCTGATTTCGATGCACTTCGTGACGTGCCAGCAGCTAAGCTGAGCGCTGAAGAGCAAGCATTCTTAGATGGCCCAGTGAAAGAATTATTATCAATGATTGATGATTCTGAAATTCAAAATGGTGTTCATCTTCCTGACTACATTCTTGATTTCTTGAAAAAAGAGCGCTTTTTCTCGCTTATCATTCCTAAATCATTCGGCGGTTTAGAATTCAGCCCATATGCAAACTCAACAATCGTTGCGACTATCGCGACTAAGAGTTCTGCGGTTGCGGTAACCGTGATGGTTCCTAACTCATTAGGCCCAGGTGAGCTATTACTTCACTTTGGTACTAAAGAGCAACAAGATCACTACTTACCACGTCTTGCAAATGGTCGAGACATTCCTTGTTTCGCACTAACTAGCCCAGAAGCGGGTTCAGATGCGGGTGGTATTCCAGATATCGGTGTTGTTAAACGTGGTCAGTTTAATGGCGAAGAAGTGCTAGGTTTAGAAATTACCTGGGACAAACGCTACATCACACTTGCGCCAATTGCGACAGTATTAGGTTTAGCATTTAAAGTAGTTGACCCTGATGGTTTACTCGGTGGCAAAGAAAACCTCGGTATTACCTGTGCGCTAATTCCTAAAGATCACCCTGGTGTTGAACTTGGTAATCGTCATGATCCTATGGGTATCCGTTTTTACAACGGTACGACTCGCGGTGAAAAAGTATTTGTACCAATGGACTTCATCATTGGTGGTCAAAAGAACATCGGCCGTGGCTGGCAGATGCTGGTTAGCTGTTTAGGTGCAGGCCGTGGTATCTCTTTACCGGCACTAGGTGTTAGTTCATCACAGGTAGCATTTAAAGGTGCTTCTGAGTACGCAGCAGTACGCGAGCAGTTTGGTCTGGCGATTGGTCAATTCGAAGGTATCCAAGAAAAGCTTGCTGATATTGCAGGTAAAACTTATCTTCAAGAAGCAATGCGTGTATTAACAACAGAAGGTTTAGGCATGGGCTTAAAACCATCTGTCGTCACTGCGATTGCGAAATACCACATGACAGAAATTGGTCGTAACGTGCTTGATTCAGCAATGGATATTCAAGCAGGTAAAGCAATTCAAAATGGCCCGCAAAATACATTAGCAAGTGGATATGTTGCACAACCAATCGCAATCACGGTTGAAGGTGCAAACATTCTTACTCGTAACCTAATGATTTTTGGCCAAGGTGTAATGCGTTGTCACCCTTACCTTCAATCTATGGTTGAGTCTATCCATAGCGAAGACAAAAATGCAGATAAAGAATTCAACAGCATCTTACGTAAAACAGTAGGTTACAGCGTAGCTAACAGCTTACGTGCTTTCCGTTTAGGTGTATTACCGTTTACTGCCGGTGCTAAATCGTCACTACCCGAAGTACGTGAATACGAAAAAGCAGCGCACAAACTATCTGCAAAACTAGCAGTTTACGCTGACTTCTCGTTATTGGTACTGGGCGGCAAACTTAAGCAAGCAGAAATGCTATCTGCACGTTTAGGCGACGTAATGAGCTTCTTGTATGCGGCGATGGCATCAATTAAATATTACGAGCAAAAAGTAGCAAGCAGTGAACGTGAGCAAGCTGCGCCTTACTTCCACTATGCGACTCGCTTTGCACTACAAAGCGCTGAAGAAGCATTGCATAAGTTCTTAGATAACTTCCCTGCAAGTGGTACTCGTAAGTTTATGCGTTTCATTACGATGAACTACTCAATGAAAATGCCTAAAATCAGCGATGATTTAATCCGTGAACTTGCCACTCAAGCGCAAATGGATACTGCATTTAAAGCGCAAATCACTCACTTGGTTAATCCAATTGAAGGTGATGGTCATTACATCAATGAGCAAGCGTACAAAGCGAAAATGGCGTGCCTTGATTTACTTGCAAAAGTTAAAAAAGCACTGCGTGCTAAAACTATTAAGCCGGGTGTTCGTTTTGCAGAAACGCTTGATAATGCACTTGTTGCAAGTGTTATCAACGAAGAAGAGTATGCAAAACTGATTGATTACAACAAGAAACGTGAAAAAGCGATTCGTGTTGATGAGTTTGACTTTGACATGAACTTACTGGATGACAATGCAAAGCCAGTAAACCCACTTAAAAGTGTGGTAAACGAGTAATTCAACAATGCAAGTCCTGAGCAGTATTAGGACTTTATCTTCGAAAACCCGTGCTTAGCACGGGTTTTTTATTGCTTATAGGTCGTTGTACCAATAGCCAATATCACCTACCATTGCCATCGGTTTATATAAATTACAGAGCGTTATGGATCTTAGGCAATTTGTTACTTCTCACTTTTCAAACATTACAGAGCTACAGCAAGCGGCATCAGTATGGAGCGGATGCGGTGAGATTATTCGTTGCCAAATGGATGGTGCTGCTAGGGTAATTAAAGCGATTGAAGTGCCTAGCCAAATTAGTCATAGTCGTATAAAACAAAGTGATTTTGCGCTTGCCAGAAAGCGGCAATCTTACTTAGTCGAATTTAATTGGTATCGGCATTACGCTAAGCAATTGCCCCATGAAGCTGCGGCTATTCATTGTATTGAGGCAATCCAAGAGGGCAGTAAGCAAGCGCTGTTATTTAGTGATTTCAGTGCACTTGGCTACCAGCAAGCAAGTGCTACACACCGCGACATTGAAGCAATTATAAACTGGCTTGCACACTTTCATGCTTTTCATTTAGCAAGCTCTGCCGATGGCCTTTGGCCGCGAGGTAGTTATTGGCATTTAGCAACACGGCCCGATGAGCTAAAGCGTATGAGCGATTTAAGCTTAAAAGCGCAGGCACACGCTATTGATACTGCGTTGAATGAGTCACCTTACCAAACATTAATTCATGGTGATGCTAAGCTTGCCAATTTTGCTATTGCGCCACAAAACCAGCATGTTCTTGGCTATGATTTTCAATATGTAGGCAGGGGTGTTGGGGTGATTGATGTCATGTATTTTTTAGGCAGTTGCTTAAATGATACGGCATTAAAATCAGTTGCAGATGACTATTTAAATCGCTATTTTGACACCCTCACACAGGCACTAAAACGTTATCAACCAAATGTAAACCCAGCGCATGTTGTTAGCAGTTGGCGAGCGCTTTGGTGTTACGCATGGAGCGATTTTTATCGCTTTTTAGCAGGTTGGAGCCCTGATCATGCAAAAATAAACGGCTACATGCAGCAGCAATTTGTAACGTACTTAAAAATAAAGGATTAGCAATGAATAAGCCAATGCGATTTGCCATTATCGGCTGTGGTGCTGTAACCGAAGTGAAAAGCGGCCCTGCTTATCAACACGCAGAAGGTATTGCGCTTATTGGGGTAACACGCCGCGACTTAGAAAAAGCCCATGATTATGCTAAACGCCACAATGTTGCAAAGGTGTTCGCATCGCCGAGCGAACTCATTAACGATAACAGTGTTGATGCCGTGTATATTGCCACGCCGCCAGATAGCCATAAAGCGTTTGCTCTTGAGGTTGCTGCGGCAGGTAAACCGTGTTGTATCGAAAAGCCACTGGCGCCAAGTTATCAAGATAGCCTTGACATTGTTACAGCATTTAAAGAGGCTAAACAGCCGCTATTTGTGTCTTATTATCGCCGTTCATTACCACGCTTTAATCACGTTAAACAATTACTTGAGCAAGGTGCCATTGGTAAGCCTCGTCATGTAAGTTGGCATTTAAGTAAAGCTCCTAGCGCTCTTGATTTGTCGGGTGAATACAACTGGCGCACAGATCAAAACGTAGCACGAGGAGGTTACTTCGACGATTTAGCCAGCCATGGTCTTGATTTACTTGCTTACCTTTTAGGTGATTTTAATAAGGTGCATGGTTTATGTGCTAATCAACAAGGCTTATATTCTGCGTTCGATGCTATTACCGCGCACTGGCAGCATCAATCGGGTGTTACAGGCACTGGGAGCTGGAACTTTGCTTCATCTAATCGTTTTGATGATGTGATGATTTTTGGCAGTGAAGGCGAGCTTAGCTTTAGTGTTTTTGACGAAAAACCGATTTTGCTTAACAACGCACAGGGCAAACAAGAGTTCGTAATTGATAACCCCGCGCATATTCAACAATATCATGTTGAAAACATGGCGAACTATTTTCATGCTCAGCAACCACACCCATCAAGCGGTGAAAGCGCACTTCATACAAGTTGGGTTATGGAGAAAATACTATCGGGTTGAAGAAGTTATACAGGTATGTTTGCTTTTTATTGAATAAAATTAAGTCATTTAAAAGAATTAAAGCAAATGTTGTGCATTTTTTGCAGTAGAGCTCATTAATTTACGCTAAAATAGGCGTAATTTATTTCATTTAGGTTCTACTTATGTCTATCCATGTAATTACTCATCCGTTAGTTCAACACAAACTTGGCCTTATGCGCGCAGAAGGTATTAGTACTAAAAGTTTCCGTGAGCTAGCGTCTGAAGTAGGTACCTTGCTTACTTACGAAGCAACAAAAAACCTACCATTAGAAAGCGTACAAATCACTGGATGGGATGGTTCAACATTAGATGTAGAGCATATCAAAGGTAAAAAAATTACTGTTGTGCCTATTCTTCGTGCCGGCCTTGGTATGATGGATGGTGTAATGCAGTTATTACCTGCGGCAAAAGTAAGTGTTGTTGGTCTTCAGCGTAACGAAGAAACACTTGAGCCAGTACCTTACTTTGAAAAACTAGTGGGTAAAATTGATGAGCGCTTAAGCCTCGTTATTGACCCAATGCTGGCAACTGGTGGTTCAATGATCGCAACTATCGATATGCTTAAAAAAGCTGGCTGTAAAGATATTAAAGTGATTGTATTAGTAGCAGCGCCAGAAGGCGTAGAAAAAACCCTTGCAGCGCACCCTGATGTTGAAATTTTCACAGCATCATTAGATAGCCACTTAAACGAAAAAGGATACATCATTCCAGGCTTAGGAGATGCCGGTGACAAGATTTTTGGCACAGTGTAAGGCGCTCACGTGGAAAATCATCAAACATTTTCGTTAAAAACCATTCTAACTGGCGCGCAAATGCTGTTTGTTGCATTTGGCGCCTTGGTACTTGTGCCGCTACTGACAGGCCTTGATCCTAATGTGGCTTTATTTACCGCAGGTTTAGGAACCTTGTTGTTTCATGTGGTTACCAAAGGCCAAGTTCCTATCTTTTTAGCATCGTCTTTTGCTTTCATCGCACCTGTTATCGCCTCGGTACAAATGTGGGGCATTCCCGCAACTATGGGCGGTTTGATGGTGGCAGGCTTTTGTTATGTTGCGCTTAGCTTGATTGTAAAATTTAAAGGCGTGAATGCTCTGCACAAGGTGTTACCGCCTGTGGTTGTTGGCCCTGTGATCATGGTCATTGGTTTAGCATTAGCTCCCGTCGCTGTGAATATGGCAATGGGTAAAGCAGGGGATGGCAGTGCACAATTAGTTCCTTATGAGCAAGCAATTTTGGTGTCTGGTTTATCATTACTAGTTACGCTGATTTTTGCGGTATGGGGCAAAGGTGTATTTAAACTTATTCCTATTCTTGCTGGTGTGGTAGCAGGTTACCTTGCTTCGTTATTTATAGGTATTGTCGAATTTAATGCGGTCACCGAAGCAAACTGGTTTGCGGTACCGGCATTTACTTACCCTGAGTTTAAATGGCAGGCTATTTTATTTATGGTGCCCGTGGCCATTGCGCCAGCAATTGAACATATTGGCGACATGATGGCTATTAGCCAAGTAACAGGTAAAGACTATTTAAAGAAACCAGGTTTACATCGCACTTTACTGGGAGATGGCTTAGCAACCTCTGCGGCATCGGTTTTTGGTGGTCCACCTAATACAACGTACTCTGAGGTAACGGGGGCGGTAATGCTTACGCGTAACTTCAACCCTCGCGTGATGCTTTGGACCGCTATCATCGCTATTGTGCTCGCGTTTGTGGCAAAAATGGGCGCGGGTTTACAAACGATTCCGGTTCCTGTGATGGGCGGCATCATGATTTTACTATTTGGCTCTATCGCCGTTGTTGGTTTAAATACCTTAGTTAAATCAGGTGAAGATCTTACCGCGCCTCGCAACTTGACTATCATCGCACTGATTTTAGTGTTTGGTATTGGCGGCATGCATATAGGTGGTGATGAGTTTAGTTTGCAAGGTGTAAGCTTATGCGCAATTTTGGGGATTATCTTAAATGCTGTTCTCCCCAAAGCAGTGCAACAAGCTGATTAGAACTTAAAAACTGCTTGAATATTGCACCAAAAAAGCGCATTAAATATGCGCTTTTTTTGTAACCATCTAAAAAATAAGGAATTATAAAACTGGTCTACTAACTGCATTTATCTCTATGTCATACTGGTAGGAGCGATTATGCAAGAGGCAAATGTTGTGGATATTACCCCGTTTTTAGCGAAGCATCAGTTACCACTCAAGTATCAATACTTAAGTGAGCAGTTCTTTATACCCCTCGCGCACGATATCTTAAGCGCAAAAATGACCGGCCAACCTATGCTGGTGGCGATTAACGGCTGCCAAGGCTCAGGTAAAACGACCCTCGCTGACTTCTTAGTGACTTGGGTTAATAGCAATACCGAATTTAATAGCGTGTCATTATCAATCGATGACTTTTATTTAAGTCGTGATGCACGCAACGAGCTTGCTAAAGATGTTCATCCTTTGTTTGCGAGTCGTGGTGTACCGGGTACGCATGATACGCAATTAATGGAGCAAACCTTATCAGCTTTGTTGGCTGGTAAAGTGGATGTGCCATTACCTCAATTTGATAAGCTAACTGATGATCCAGTGCCAAAAGAGCAGTGGCCTAGTAACCAAAAGCCGATTGATATCGTGTTTTTTGAAGGCTGGTGTGTAGCCAGTACGCCCCAACAGCCTTATCAACTGCAAACTCCGGTAAATGAATTAGAGCAACTAGAAGATGCTGACGGCATTTGGCGCCGCTGCGTAAATAGTTGCTTAGCGAATGAATATCAACATGTATTCGCAATGGCCGATTACACCATTATGTTAAAAGCGCCTTCATTCGAAGATGTGTATGCGTGGCGCTTAGAACAAGAGCATAAGTTAATTGCCAAAAAAGGCCAAGGGCAGGGCACATATGACGAAGTGAGTTTAAAGCGTTTTATCTCTCATTTTGAACGTATTACGCGGGAAAACTTAGCCACGCTTGCGTACAGCGTTGATGCGTTACTATTGCTTGATACTGAGCGTGATATCACCAAGATGGAACTTCTCGCAGACCAGATTGCTCAACCACTTATTTTTACTGATTTAGACGGCACATTGCTCGATCACGACAGTTACGAATGTGAAGTGATCAAACCATTTTTGGCAAAGTTGAATGATACCGGTGTCAATGTGGTTTTTAATACCAGCAAAACCTTTGCTGAAGTCGCTGATATTCAAAAAGGTTTGGATCATCACCAACCTTTTATTGTTGAAAATGGTGCGGCTGTTTATATCCCGAAAGACTATTTTAAAGTAAAGCCGATTGGCTGTGATGAATATAAAGGTTATTGGCGCTTTGCCATGACGCAAAGTACCGATAAATTGCATGAAGATCTTAAACAATATGCAAGCCAATTTAGTCATTGTGTACGTTTATTTAGTCAATTTAGTGCACAAGAAATAGCCGAGTTAACAGGACTCCCCGTCGATAAAAGTGAATTGGCTCTACAAAGACAGTACTCAGATCCGGTTTGTTTTTCGGGCAGTGATGAAGAAAAGCAGGGCTTGATAGATGCAATGAGCCAAGCAGGCTACGAAGTGCTTGTTGGCGGCCGTTTTATCCATTTAACCAAAGGTAACAATAAAGGACTTGCACAAAAGTGGCTGTTAAATCAGTTCAAAAAAGCCTATCGCAATCCATTTACTGTGATAGCGCTTGGCGACAGTCAAAACGATGTAGCCATGCTAAAAGCGGCCGACACCGCTATTTTAATCAATAACCCTGGCAGCCAAGTACAATCACAAATATTACAAAAAGCATGGCAGCTCAGCGAAAAGCCCGCCCCAGCAGGTTGGGTTCAAGAAGTTTCTGCGTTAACTATCATCAAAGCGCGTTTTGCAGCAAAACAGGAGCAATCTCATGGCTGATTTTTATCAAAATGGCATTATCACGACCTTACACAATATTGCTGACCGCCCAGTAGAAGAGCTAGAAAAAGAGTTGTTGGGCTTTTCAAAACAACGCCCAATGGGCCTGATTTTGCCTTCGCTTTACAGTGAGTTAGAAGGACCCGCTCTGCAAAATATTATTGCTGAGCTGAAACATGTGCCTTATTTATCGCAAATTACCATTGGTCTAGATCGCGCTGATGAAAGCCAATATCGCCATGCACTGCAGTTTTTTGCGGAGCTTGATCAGCCTCATAAGGTACTTTGGAATGATGGCCCGCGTTTACAAGCGCTCGATAAAGAACTACAAAAATTGGGCGTTGCGCCACGAGAGCTAGGTAAAGGTCGCAATGTTTGGTATTGCATGGGCTATAAGTTGGCAACCTCAAAAGTAGAGTCAATTGCACTGCATGACTGCGATATTTTGACTTACGACAGAGCGCTATTAGCACGTTTAATTTACCCCGTTGCTCACCCTCGTTTTAACTATGAATTTTGTAAAGGGTTTTATCCGCGCACCGCTGAGGGCAAAATTAATGGCCGTGTGTCACGTTTGCTGGTAACGCCGTTATTGCGTTCGTTTAAAACAATATTAGGCAGCAACGATTACTTAGAATATATGGATTCGTTTCGTTACCCGCTAGCGGGTGAGTTTTCATTCCGCCGTGATGTACTCAACGATATTCGTATTCCAAGTGACTGGGGTCTCGAAATTGGCGTGCTATCAGAGATGTATCGTAACTACTCGCATAACCGTTTGTGTCAGGTCGATATTGCTGATAACTATGATCACAAACACCAAGACCTATCGCTAGAAAACCAAGCGGCGGGATTGTCGAAAATGTCGATTGATATCACCAAAGCTTTATTCAGAAAGCTCGCTACACAAGGCGTTACCTTTACGACAGAAACTATTCGCTCATTAAAGGCAACCTATTACCGTATTGCACTCGATTTTATTGAAACTTATCACAATGATGCGCTGATGAATGGCTTAACACTTGATATTCATCATGAAGAAAAAGCCGTTGAAATGTTTGCTCAAAATATTATGAATGCGGGTCAGCACTTTTTAGAAAACCCAATGGAAGCACCCTTTGTGCCGAGTTGGAACCGAGTAGCTTCGGCAATGCCGGAGGTGTTTGCTCGCTTAGAAGAAGCCGTAGAGCTTGATAACAAAGAATATATTTAACGGGGAAGGCACGTGACTTTAGAGCTTTTGCAACAAAGGGTTATTCAGCATTTAACCTGCATCTACAGCGAGGTTGAACTATCAACAACGCTTGAACAACTCGCAGACAGACTAATTAGTACCATGTTAGGTGATGATCCTGTTCGAGACCCAACGCCGCATAAAAACCGTTGGGATGAGCAAGATATGATTTTAATCGCCTATGGTGATTCAATCATACGTCATGCTAATACTGATGAAGCCGTTGCTAAGCCTGAAGAGCCGCCTTTGCAAACGTTACATCGCTTTGTAAAAAACCAATGCTTACCTGAACTTAATGCACTGCACATCTTGCCGTTTTACCCATACAGCTCAGATGAAGGCTTCGCGGTAATGAATTATGTGCAAGTGAATGAAGCGTTAGGTAGTTGGCAACATATCCGTGATATTTCAGCGGATGTTAGGTTGATGGCAGATTTGGTGATCAACCATTGCTCTAGCCGCAGCGTTTGGTTTGAAAACTTTATTCAGGGCAAAGAGCCAGGAAAAGGGTATTTTAAAACGGCAAGCCCGAGTGACGACCTTGTACAAGTTGTTCGCCCGCGAACATCACCCCTTTTACAGGCGGTAGAAACTAAAGACGGTTTGCAACATGTGTGGTGTACCTTTAGTCACGACCAAGTTGACTTTGATTTTGCTAACCCAGATGTGCTCAATGAATTTGTCAGCATTATTCGTCATTATTTAGATAATGGTGTGCGTATATTTCGCCTTGATGCGGTGGCTTTTTTATGGAAAAAACTCAATACCCGCTGCATTAACTTACCTGAAACTCACGAAGTGATTAGGCTGCTTCGCACCCTTATTGAGCACTTTGAGCCTAATGTGATTATTATTACAGAAACTAATATCCCGAACCGCGAAAACCTATCGTACTTTGGTAATGCCAACGAAGCGCACTGTATTTACAACTTTTCACTGCCACCGCTGTTATTACACACTTTACTTAGTGGTGACAGCACCGCATTAAAGCACTGGATGATGAGTATGCCACCTCCTCAAGAAGGGACGGCATACTTTAACTTTATAGCTTCACACGATGGTATTGGCTTGCGCCCCGTTGAAGGCTTGTTGGAGCAAAGTGAAATTGCCGAAATGGTCAATACGACTGCGAAATATGGCGGTAAAGTCTCATTACGTACCGCCCCAGATGGCACCAATACCCCTTATGAGTTAAATATTGCCTTATTTGATGCATTGCAAGGTACCCATAAAGGCCCAGATAAATGGGGTGTTGCACGATTTTTATGTGCGCATGCCATTATGTTTGCGCTTGAAGGTATTCCAGGTTTGTATATTCATAGCCTACTCGGTACTACCAATGATTATGAACGCTTTGAAAACAGCCAACATAACCGAGCGATTAATCGTCACCGCTGGCAAGAGTCAGATTTACTGGCCAAGTTAAGTAACGAAAATGCCCATCATCGTACTGTGTTTAAAGCGATGAAAAACCTAATGGTTATACGTAAGGCGCAAAGTGCATTTCACCCTAATGCGACGCAATATACGTTACATTTAAGCGAAGGGCTCTTTGGTTTTTGGCGACAAAGCATCAATCGTTCGCAAAGTATGTTTTGTGTTTATAACATTAGTGACGAGCAACAAACGCTTACGCTTGCTGACTTAAATTTGATTGGTATCGAACAATGGCGAGATTTAATTAGCGGTGAGCAAATTACCGAGCAAACACAAACAATGTCGCTAACCCCATATCAAGCTGTATGGCTCAGTAATAAGTAATGTAAACGCCCTTTACAGTGCGCTTTTGGTTGCTTCTAACAGAAGTGATTCAACACTGAAGGGAAGGGGATTTTCATTTGATTTACTGAAAACGCGAAAGTTAATTGCTAAGTTATCACTGTGAATTTGTTCAACAAGCTTGAGTGTTTGTTCGTTATGTTGGCTGAAAATAGCCACTTCATGATGCATAGGTGCGGTTTCGTGTTTATTCAATAAATCATAAATATTTACCAAAGCAAACGCCCCCAACGTAACATGGCCGCCGATAGTGACGTCTATCTTCTCTGCTACGGCTCTGAGCGGCCAATTTATTGCGCCAACTAATACATCTTTGCGTTTGTTTAACTCATCAAGCGCAGTAATTGCTCCTAATGCCATAGCATCGTTGGCAGCCCAGACAATATTCATGTTTGATTGATGGCTAAAGTAGCCAAGACTATGGCGATACGCTTGTGTTGCTGACCAGTTGGCAACCGTTTTTGCGGTGATATTAGCATTCTCATGCGTTTGAACACTTTGCTCTAAACCTTCTTCTCTATCAAGTGCTGCATGGGTGGTGTAATCACCATTTATGGCGAGAAAATTGGCCGCGTACTGAGCTTTTTCAATCAGTTTATCTGCGAGTAATTGCCCTGCTTGTTTGTTGTCGGGTTCCACACTACCTGCGATTTTAATGCCATGATCAATCAAACGTTTTAGTTCTAATTCTGATGGGCGGTTAAGTAGAAAATAAATAGGTGTAGAGGTGCTATTTAAGCTTAAAAGTTGTTGGGTGAGCACGCTTTTTTCGTCAACTAAAATCAGCATATCAGGCTTTGCTTCAATCGCCTTAGCTACTAATGACTTCATTTCAATATGATTTCGATTGGCATAATGAATCGTTAAATCGAGATCAAAGTCTTTGGCAGCATCACGCATCAACTGAGACACTTCAAACCAAAATGGGCCTGTGACATTCGTATTTTCATAGCCAGGGTTTATAAAAATAATACTTTGTTTGGCAAAAACACTTGGTAAGTAAAATAGGCAAATAATGAAAAATACCGTTTTAAGCATAGTCTTATTGGGTTGAAAGGCTTATAGGTTAGAGTATAGCTCGAATTGGTAGGTTTTAAGTAAATGATTGGAATAGGATAGTTTTTAATAACTTATACGAAAAGGGCTGCACGAATGTACAGCCCCAAGAGAATCAAATCTATTAACGATTAGAAATCGTAAGATAGTCTTAAGTAGCCAAAACGACCGATGTTGTCGTAACTTGCACTACCAGAACCTGTACCTCTTGTACCGAATGGAAGCTCTCGGTTGAAGATGTTATCAACACCAACTTTAACACCAAAGCCGCTTTCGAAGTTATAACCTACTGTCGCATCAGAAATAACATAGCTACCAAACTTCATTAAGCTATTTGGATTTGGGTTATCTTCTAGCTCTTGGTCTGTATAAAGGCTTACTTCATCTAGGTAACGTGTATCAAACGTTGCAAAGAAACCATCACGCTTGTAAGAGATAGTTAAGTTAGCTTGCCATTTTGCCTCACCCGTTGTACCAGCATATTCGATGTAATCTTCAGGTTGGTCTTGGAATGGGAAGTCTTTGCGTTCAATAAGGTATGTACCAATTAAACGTGTTGAGAAGTCGCCATCTAGCGCGTCAAAGTCATATCCTAGCTCAAAATCAACACCCGATGCTTCTTGACCAGAAACGTTTAATACCGAGTTTTGAATTAAGGTAATTTCACTTGATGTGCTATCACGTGTAATTAGATTACAGTATTGGTTATTGATACCGCCTTCAGCGTCAACACAACGATCAAGAATTTCTTGAGAAGCAATCGTCGAGATAGCATCTTCTAGTTCAATTTTCCAGTAGTCAATTGTAACAACTGAGTTTTCTAAGAATGACGGCTGATAAACCAAACCAATTGTTGTACTTGTTGACTCTTCACCCTTAACGTCTCGGTTACCACTAACTAAACCTTCAAGTGTTTGCGAATCGTAATCTGATTCAAAACCTACTGGAACACCTAATGCTGCACAGTTAGCACGGCGAACTTCTGAGTTTTGTAAATCATCTAGATTATCAGCTAAACAAGGGTCATCAACGTTATAGAATGTTTGGCTAGGTGCACCGAAGATTTCTCCAATGTTTGGAGCACGTAGTGCTTCAGATTGTGTTGCACGAACACGTAATTGATCGTTAACAGTCCAATCTAAACCTACCTTCCAGCTTGTTGCATCGCCGATTGTGCTGTAGTCAGCATAACGTACCGCTGTATCTAGTACTAGGTCTTGCACAAGAGGCAAGTCAGCTAATAGTGGGATTGATGCTTCAAAGTAAATCTCGTTTACATCAAAATCACCTTTATCTTCGCCAAGCGCGTTAAAGAAAGTACCTACTGCGTTATCTGGCTCTTTAGTTTCACTTTCTTCTTTACGGTATTCAACACCGGCAGCAAAACCAATATAACCTGCTGGTAGTTCATAAATCGCTGAGTTTGCAAGTGATGCTGTGACTACTGTTTGAGTAATCTCAGAAGTACCTGTCGATACTGTGTTAATGTAATTAATTGCTTCTTGGCTTGGTGCGCCAAAGCCCATAATGTTTACCGGTACACAACCTTCAGCGCGTGCTTCTTCACTACGACAAACAACATTTCCTTCATCATCTTCAACAGCGTCAAGAGCATTGTAGTAGTTTGCCATGATCATGTTGGCGCCATTTATACGCTCTAATTCAGTTTGACCATGCACAATTGATGCATCTAATTCCCAGTCATTGAATACAGTGCCTCTTAAACCAGCAACAAAACGGGTTGTTTCACGCGTATTGTTTTCGATACGACGACCTAAATCTGTCATCATACGGTTAACCATGATTGAGCTAACACCTTCTTCTTCCATTACTGCTTTTACAGTTGGATCTAGGTAAGCGTTATCAATTTTGATGCTGTTATTAGGGTTAAAGAAGAAAAATGCCGGTTGACCAATACTTTCACCTTCGCTGTTAACATATTTTGCTTCGAAATACGCATTCATGTCTTCAGCAACATCATAGTTAACTTTAAAGTTTACGTTGTAACGCTCAAATTCTGGTTGAATTTCATTGAACTGTGCAAGGTTAAATGAGTCACAGTCAGCACATGCTAGGCCATCTACTCGGTCACCTATATAAATATCACGAAGGCTGCCATCAGGGTTGAATGAGTTAACATAGCCATTGCTTGTTGCAAAAACACCTGCGTTATTAATCGCATAATAGCCAGCATTTGGTGTGTAGATTTTATCTGGGAAGTTTGGATCGTCTTTGTTTTCTTCGTTTTGAGCTGGGTTACGCAAGCTAAAGAAAGAGCCATCAGTCCACGGGTGATCAAGCGCATTTAATGTATTTTGGCCTGAATACTCAACAGCAAAGGCAACATTACCACGGTCATTATCGAAGTTTGTACCATATGAAAACGTTGCTTTTTCATTTTTATAGTCACTTAATTCAGAGGCTCCTTTGGTAACACTAACACTTAAGCCTTCGATATTTTTTTTAAGAATGAAGTTAACTACACCTGTTACAGCGTCGGCACCGTATACAGCTGATGCACCACCTGTGATGATCTCAACACGCTCAACCCAAACACTTGGAATTGTATTGGTATCAACTGATTGAGAGCCTGCTGAGCTAGAAACATGGCGCTTACCATTAACTAGTACTAATGTACGATCAGTACCCATGTTACGTAAATCAAGAATGTTAAGACCGGCAGTACCGATAAAACGACCTGAGTTTGATAATGAGTAAGTATTACCAAGGGCCGGTAACTTATTTAGTGCCTCACCGATATTTACTGCGCCGGTGTTAACTAAGTCTTCACCACTGATAACAGTTACTGGAGCGGGGGCAATAGCACCTTCACGTAAAATACGTGAACCTGTTACCTCGATACGGTCGATAGATTTTGCGCCTTCTTCTTCAGCAGCTAAAGATTGGCTAGAAATGGCGAGGGCCGATGAGCATAGAGCAAGCTTAATGCTAGCACCTAAATAATTATTTTTTATCATTGTTTCACCTGTTACTTTATTGTTTTATCCCTGAATGGGTGTGTTAACGGTAGTTAATAAATGTTAACGATAAAGACTTTATCATTGTTCCTATTTTATGCAAATAAAAACTTCGTAGCATTTTGTAGTTTAAATAAACTTATTCATTACAATGACTTATAATATAGTGTGGTTTTTTGTTAATGTTGGTACTATTTATAGTTAGTTAATGATCAATGATAATTGTTATCAATTGATGCATTTTCTTTTATGGTAATATTGTAATTTAAATTGGTTTTGTTTTTGAATTATGCCAGTGGCATGTTTCGGTTTATAATGATCGCATGGTTTTTTGCATGAGTATTTTATGAGATTAATTCTTGTTATTTTTTTGTTTTTTTCGAGTGTGAGTGTAGCCTCTGATATTGATCTTGAGGCCAATATGAAAAATATGGGGCTTGCTTATAAAAACTCCGTACGGGCTACTGATTTAGCTACCTTTAATGCCGCTCTTGATGAGTTTATTGTGTTGTTAGAGACAGCTAAAACAGCTGATTTTAAACAGCATAAAACAGCGTCTCTAGAAGGGCTTGATAAAGTCATAAATCAAGCAAAGCAAGCGAAGCAACTTGCAACGACTCGTGGCCTTGAAGCTGCAAAAGCGCCGCTTAAATCTATTGATGAGTTACGTAAAAAATACCATGAGCTACATGAGCCGCCAGGCTTTTGGGAGTTGTTATTTGGCAACTAAGCTATTGAGTTAGATTTACTTTAATTAAAAAAAAGGTGCCGAGGCACCTTTTTTAACGCTTTTTCTTTTTACCTTGAACTGCTTTAAAACGCGGGTTGTCTTTATTAATAACATAGACACGACCTTTACGTTTTACGATTTGGCAGCCCGGGCGGTTCTTAGCGCTTTTTAATGAACTTAATACTTTCATGTTCTTTCCTTAAAGCAACTATTTGCTCGCTAAGTTTTTGAAACGACGATTAAACGCTGCAACACGGCCATCGCTCGCAACGGCTTTTTGTTTACCGGTATAGAACGGGTGCGAATCGCTTGATACGTCAATTGCTACATAAGGATAAGTTTTGCCTTTAAGTTCGATCGTACGTGTAGTTTTGATTGTCGAACCAATAATAAAGTAGCTGTCTGCCGCTGTATCATGAAAAGCGACTTGCTGGTAATCAGGGTGGATATTTGGCTTCATAATGCACCTTTTTGTTATGTGATAATGTAGCGATTATAGGGTGGTTGACTATTTAGATCAAGATAAAAATGATTCTTATTTATATCACATTGTCTTAAATTTGTACAAGCTGAACAATCAATAAGCAGTTAGATTTAAAAAGCTGGATATTGTCGATAAGGCTGTTATAACTAGGTATGCGTGCTTATTTTTAAGAGGGATATGGAAGTGAATGATAAAACTAGCCGTGAAGAACTAGATCAAAATGTAATGAACACGCTTCGCGATAAAGACCATTCTGTTTTAGCTAATCATGTAGACACCTTGTCGTGTACTCACAACGATATTATTGAATTATTGGCCCAGTATTTAGCGTTAAGTGAACAAGATGATGATGAGCGTTTCGATACCTGGTTTGATAATCTAAGTAAAGAGCAACACACTGTCGTAAAAACTTTTGAAGTGTATCGAGGTCAGTACGAGCATTTAGATTAATCGTAAGTAACGTTTCCTTTATTGCCTTTTATAGGGGCAGACTTTATCATTGTAAATACAATTAATTCTTATTTGTTTTTACCTTGTGGCTGAAATTAACGTTTTACTGATAGAAGATGACACTACACTGAGTAGTTATTTAAAAGATTTATTAACAAAATCAGGTTATTGTGTTGAACAATGTTTTGATGGTGAGGTTGGTTTACAACTTGCGTTAAAGCAGCAGCATCATTTGGTATTGTTAGATAAAATGCTACCAAAATTAGATGGTGTTAGCTTGCTTAAGTTGCTGAGAAAATCATCTCAAGTACCGGTAATCATGGTGTCAGCAAAAGGTGCAGAAGAAGAACGAATAGTCGGTTTAAGTCATGGTGCCGACGATTACGTGGCTAAACCTTTTAACACTAAAGAGTTATTATTGCGTATTGAAAGCCTGCTCAGGCGAAGTCAAAGTAATACGCAGATTACAAATCAGTTTGAAATTACAGTCGATGGCTTGTATTTAAATGCAGCAACGCAATCGATTCAAGTAAATTCACAATCTATTGAGTTTACACCCATTCAATTTAAGTTACTTTGGGAGCTTGTTGCTAACAAAAACAAAGTAATTTGCAAATCATCGTTATATGAATCAGTTTTGAATAAAAAGTACGGCGCTTATGATCGAAGCCTTGATATGCATCTAAGTCGTGTAAGAAGAAAGTTGACCCTTGCAAATTGGAATGGTGAACGTTTACAAACGGTTCATGGCAAAGGTTATTGTTTCAAATGAAAAGGCGTTTGTTATGGAAGCTATGCTTAATCTTAGCCACAGGACTAGTGTCTTTTTTTTATCTGATCCATATTTTCACCCTAAAAACTGAAGAGAGTATGAGTTTTATTGCCGAGCAAGATCGTGCTCAATTAAAAGCATGGGCGGCTAAAGCTGAGTCTTTCTATGATGCTGGAGAATTACAAGAATTAGAGTCCTGGCTTAAGAAACTTAAAGAGCAAGAGCATACTTATGTCGCAATCGCTGGATTTAAGGCTTTGCATATAGCGGGAGATGAAATAGATAAACATATAGTGGGGGCTTATCATTTTGGAAGAAGTATCGAATGGAAAATACATTTGTATTTTGCTGAAAACCCCGTTATGGAGCTTCCCTTTTCGAATGGGGAGATGAGTTTCTTAATAAAACTGCCTGAACGTATGCGTCCTGGGAGCCATTGGACAACAACAAAGTTTGCCTTACAAATTCTTGTACCTATGCTGGTTTTGGCTATTTTGTCATTCACAATTTATTTTCACATCATTACACCTTTACAAAAACTTAAAAGAGCTACAACTGAATTTAGTCGAGGAAATTTTTCAGTACGCGTCGCTGAACATTTAGGTCGTCGTAATGATGAGCTGGCTGATTTGGCTAAAACCTTTGATAAAATGGCTATCAGAATAGGTGAATTGATCAATGCTCAAAGACAGCTAATAGGTGATTTATCTCATGAGTTACGAACGCCGCTTACTCGGTTAGACATTACAGTTTCTAATTTTGAACTAGAGAATGCAGAGGTATATTTAAAGCGAATAAATCGAGAGTCAAAGCACATTCGTAAACTAGTTGAAGATAGCTTAACACTGGCTTGGCTTGATAATGAAAAGCCAATTCTTCAACAAGAAAGTGTGGATTTAGTTGATTTACTAGATGTACTTCTAGATGATGCCCGATATGAATTCCCAGAACATAATATTATTTTTACTTCTGAAGACAGTGCATTGGTTTACAACACCTGTCACAGAGCACTTGCTCCTGCGATAGAGAATATTATCCGCAATGCGTTACGTTACACACCAATTGGCAAAACGGTTAGTGTTACATTAATAAATGAAAGTAACTATTTTTTAATAAGTGTATGCGATCAAGGCCCAGGTATTCCATCACAGTATTTAGAAAAGGTATTTGAACCATTCTTTAGAGTTGACCAAGCGCGAATCGCTGAAGGTGATAGTTTTGGCTTAGGGCTTGCTTTAGCAAAACGTCATTTAGAGAGTGTCAGAGCATCTGTCAAATTACAGAACAATGCAAAGTTAGGTCTGACTGCAGTGATAATGATTCCTATTTACTAAATGTAACAATTGTAAAATTGCTACTTTTATCCTTTCTAAATAGTAATAATTCTAATTAACTTCTAATTGTTAACTAGAGAATCACTCATGCAAACCAAAATAAGTAACCAGCATCGATTTAAATTAAATACTTTAACCGCAATCATTTTGTCTACAGCTTCGACCTTTTACGCTAATGCAGAAGACTTAGAAAAAGTAGATGGCGAAAAGAAGATAGAAAAAATTACCGTAGTGGGTGCAACAACAAATTCTGCAATTACACCCGAAGAGCTTGAAAGTTATCAGGCAAATGATTTAGAAGATATTTTTCGACACACCCCTTCAGTTACCGTTGGTGGTTCATTAGGAATCGCGCAAAAAATATTTGTACGTGGCATTGAAGATTCAATGTTAAATGTCACTGTAGATGGTGCCCCGCAGACAAGTACATTATTTCACCATATAGGTCGTGTGGCTATTGAACCTGAATTGTTGCGTAGTGTTGAAGTACAAGCTGGGGCTGGTGAAGCAACTGCGGGAAGTGGTGCAGTTGGCGGTGCAATTCGTTTCAAAACAAAATCAGCAGATGATCTGCTTAGTGAAAGCGAGCAGTTCGGCGGTATACTTAAAGCTAGTTACTTCTCGAATGAAGGTCACAAAGAAAGCATCTCTTTATTTGGCCGCGTGACTGAGTCTGTCAATGTTCTGGCATCGTATGTAAATGTTAGTCGTGAAGATATGGAAGACGGTGATGGAGAAGAAATTCCTGGAACCGGGGCAGATCAAACTTTAGGATTTGTTAAGGTCAACGCTGAACTAACTGAAAACCAAACATTAACAGTTAGTTATGAGAGAAGAAAAGAAGAAGGTGAGTTTGGAAAACAAACTAACTGGGCACCTTTAGAGACAGATCCTTTGTTTGATTCTTGGGGCGAGCGTGAAACATTTGTTATCAATCATGCATGGTACCGTAGTGATTTAATTAATCTTGAGACCACGTTATATCAAACTGAATCATCATTTAAACGAGAACTTTACACATGGGATGCATCAATTAAAACGACAGGTTTTGATTTTCGCAACATCTCAGACTTAGGCTCACACTCAATAACTTATGGTATAGAGCAAAAGGTGGATGAAGTTGACTCTCAATCATATGAAGACTTTGGTGGGATTTTTGATGAAGAAGGCACTGTAACAGGACTTTATTTACAAGATCATTGGCAGCTCACAGATGCTTTATTACTCAGCCTAGGTGTACGCTATGATGCTTATGAACTTGACCACAAAGGTGAAGAGGCTAACTGGATTAAAGTTGATGGTGTTTGGGTCGTTGAAACTGACACAAATGGCAACCCTATTACCTCATCAAGTGAATACTCTACAGATAAGCAAGATGGTTTTAGTGGTAACCTAGGCTTCACCTATCAGTTTAATGAAAGCATTAAACTGACGGCGGGTTATGCGCAAGCACTCAGAGGTCGTCAAGTCGCAGATGCATTTACTGTGGGTGAATTAACTCCTAACCCAGCTCTGGAGCCGGAAGAGGTTGAAAATGCCGAGGTTGGTTTAGAATATAATGATGGAACTTGGTTATTTGAAGCGTCTGTATATCAAAGTACTATCAATGATGTGGTATTCGATAAATTTAAAGGTCGGGAAGGTGTTTTTTATGAAAACATTGGCGATCTTGAAACACAAGGTGTTGAGCTTGTAGCAGGTTATCAAGCGGATAACTTTGATATTATCATTAGTTTTAACCATAACGACGTTGAGCTTAATAATACTCAATTTGTATGGCCCGATACAAATACGGACTCAGGGTACAGTGTAGTTGAGTTGGATGGTATTGAACTTGCGGCGTATGAGTATGGCGGTTTAGGTAATGCGGTTGGTGACTCAATTAATGTTAACTTTAATTATCAAATTAGTGATGATTTAAAATTTGGCATTAACTATCAGAACGTTGCAAGCTTAAATAATATTGAAGTTTTTCATCGCTCGATGGAACTTGGTTGGGTTAGTGAGTTAGAAACGATCAATAAACCTGGCTATGATCTGGTTGATGCTTATGTGAGTTATGAGCCGTTTGAAAGTTTGCGATTAGATATATCTATTCAAAACTTATTCGATGAATCTTATCGTAGTCATGGTAGTGTCGCTGATTACGGCCACATCCCAGGATACGAAAGCGTGGTGGGCATAAAAGAACAAGGCCGCGATATACGTTTAAGTGCTTCATATCGTTTCTAAATTAATTTCTTGATATTTACATATTGAAGTTATTTAGTTCACATAGCTGCACTGTGTTTTTCTAGTACAGTGCAGTACCTCATTTCATTTATTTTTAAAATACCGTCAATGAAAAAAATATCTGATCACACACTTGCTATGCAGGTCATCTTTCGCGTGCTTCTATCGTTAGTTGGAGGCTACTACCTATCTTATTTATTTGCCGTGTTTGTTGCGGATGTTGTACTCGATGGTCGAGTGGATGATATTGCGGCAGGTATGATGCTGAGTTTTATCGTCTATACCATTGCTGTAATTGTTGTTTTTTCTGTAAAAACCTCATTAAAAGCAGCTCTTTTCATTATGCTGTCTTGTGGAACCTTTTTAAGCATAAACTTGTTTTTTCAAGGTGGAGGTAACACATGAAAGGACGATTTAGGCAATCAATGAATTGGTTGCACACTTGGGCAGGCTTCTCATTTGCGTGGTTACTTTATTTTATTTTCGTTACCGGAAGTTTGGGTTATTTTGAAAATGAAATAGATCGCTGGATGAAACCTGAACTTGCAATTACCAATCAAGATATCGCTGATGAAATTGTATTGAACATTGCTGAAAAAGAATTACATCAACATGCCAAAGAAGCATCACAATGGTACATCAGCTACCCAAGTTCACGCGATCCGTATATTGAAATTTCATGGTTACAACTGGCAGATCCTAACTTAAATATTCCGAGGCAATGGCACGAAAAGAATATTGATCTCCTAAATAGTGAAATACGAGAAGTTCGAAATACAAGTGGAGGCGAAACATTATATCGCTTGCATTATAATTTGCATTACATGCCGTTAGTCGCAGGCTATATATTAACTAGTGTCGGTACTATGTTGATGTTAATAGCACTTGTTACGGGTGTAATTATTCATAAAAAAATATTTCTAGAGTTTTTCACTTTTAGAAGTAACAAAGGTTTACGTTCTTGGCTTGATATTCACAATGTTTTTAGCGTCTTGCCTTTGCCTTTTCATTTGATGATAACTTACAGTGGCTTAGTTTTGTTAATGAGTGTTTCTATGGCGCCTGTTATTGAAAGTACCTTTGGTGAAGGAAGAGCAAAGCATCGAGAATTTTATGATTTAGCACAACTAGAATTAACTGATACTCAACGTATCGACTTTGCATCTCAAACTTTATCATTAAGCGCCGTCTTAGCCGATGCCAAAACACGTTTTGGAAATAAAAACATTAGCTATTTGGGAATAACAAATAGAGATACAGCGTCACCAACTTATGAAGTTTGGTTTGAAGCAGGCAAGGGTATCGAGTATGCCTCACTAGTTACGTACAGTTTAAGTGAAAGGTATATTGAAATGACCCTTCAGCAAGGAAAAGCAGGCGCTGCAGCAAAAGTATATGATATTCTTGAACATTTACATGAAGGGTTATTTGCAGGGCCTTATTTACGCTGGTTGTATTTTATTTCCGGCTTATTTGGTGCTGGAATGGTCGCTTCAGGTGCCATTATTTGGTTAAAGAAAAAGCAATCTAAGGATACGGATACCCTTCCTTTACTGTCGCGATTAAATGCAGGTTTTATAGTCGGGTTGCCAGTTGGTGTGGCATGCTATTTTATAAGCAACCGCTTACTCCCAGTAGGCTTTGTTGATCGTGCTGAATGGGAAATGCATAGCTTGTTTATCGCTTTAGCGAGCTGTTTATTATTCAGTCTGTTTTACAAAAGGGCGAGTTTATGGCCAAAACTTTTGTATGTCGCCGCATTCTCTTACATGCTTATTCCGCTAATAAATGCATTAACAACCGATCATAATCTTTTGGTTAGTTTCTTCAATCAAGATTGGCTGATGTTAGGGTTTGATATCTCAATGTTAGTTACAGCAGTATTACTTCTTATATCAGCTATTACTGTGGGTAGAAAGGAGCAGGTATGTTAATTTTGTTAGAGTTTATTTTGGTAACTTTAGGTATTGTTTATTTAAGCTTTACAATCACAAAAAACTATACTCTCGTTTTTTTTAAAAGGCGGCCAAATAGAATTACTCGTTATTTAGTGGCTGCATTTGGTGCGGGGTTTATGCTTGCTGCAATCATTTTTGCTTTATTTATTTGGGGAACCGCACTTGGGTTTGTGTATTGGTTTGCAACCATAACATTTAGCGCTAGCTTGTGTGTGTTAGCGCTAAGTTTTAAACCAAAAGTACTGCGACATTTCTTATTAAGTTAATGATCAATCTTAAATTATACCTAGAGCAGCTGGTCATTAGTTGCTCTATCAACCATCAGTAATTTAAAATTAACTATTTTACAGACAAGTCGTACTTTGCCACTACGTCATCAATATAACGATGGCGTAAGGTATTTTTACCTTCGTTGCCCGTACCATGGCTTAACGCGCGATTTATTAGTTTTAGTGCCTTATGCAAGCTTTGACGTTCATCCATGTTTAAACCTGTTTTAGTGCGCATTTCAGTAATATCATCAATCAATAACTTGGCCACATCTAGCTGAACGGCTTCTTCAACTAAGCCATTTTGTGTGAGCACACCGTATTTACTGCATAAAAACTGTTGCCAAACTTGCTGTAAGTGCTCGTCAATTTCACTGCCAAATAATTCTTCATTGATAGCAAAGCCTTGCTCGGCAAGCTTACTAAGTTGATTCGAATATTGCTGAGCAAAATAATTAAACGCTTGGCAGGATGAGGTTATGTCATGTTTGATAATTAATTGCCCCCAACTAGCGGCGCCACGAGGGTAATAGTCTTGATATTCTTCGCATTGATAAATGCCCGAATACGAACTGCATTCTAATTGACTCTGCAAACAGTAACTCGGTTTTGGAAATAAACTACTTTGTTGCCATGCCGATAGCGTTTCCTCATCAATTGATAGGGTATGGCACAGCTCTTCGGTAGTATAAAAGTAGGTTGCCAAAAATTTAGAAAGTTGCATTATCAAATACTCACAATAAATACTGTTAATTTATACAGTGCTTGATTTTGGCTTAACTTTGATTTTTTCTCAAGTATTTTTATTTATTGCAGCTCATTACTCGGAAAATGCCTGTGTTTATGATACAACTAGCGCAAATTTTCCAAACATTAAAAAAGTTATGCGCAACCTAGAAACAATTAAACAAGCAAGTTTGATCACCGCTATAAAAACACCGTATTTAACTAATGGTGACATTGATCTTGCATGTTATGACGACCTTGTTGAGCAGCAAATTGCAGCTGGTGTTGATGGCATCATCGTCGGTGGTACTACAGGTGAAGGCCAATTAATGAATTGGGAAGAACACTTAATGCTAATTGCACACAGTGTTAGTAAATTCTCTGATCGTTTATTAATTGTTGGTAATACAGGTAGCAACAACACGCGTGAAGCGATTAAAGCAACCCAGTATGGTTTTGCCACCGGTATGGATGCCGCGCTACAAATCAACCCTTATTACGGGCGCACGTCACTGGCGGGTGTGAAAGAGCACTTTAACCGTTTACTTGATATTGGTCCTGCGTTTATCTACAACGTAGCAGGTCGTACAGGCCAAGATTTAACACCAGATATCATTGAGCCACTCGCTAAGCACGAAAACTTTATCGGTGTAAAAGAGTGCGGTGGCAATGAGCGTATTGCTCATTATGAACAGCAAGGTATTGCTTGTTGGTCTGGTAATGACGATGAAGCACATGATGCACGGCACATTCATAATGCTCACGGTGTTATTTCGGTTACATCTAACATTATTCCAGGCTTATTCCGTCAGTTAATGGATGAGCAAAATGATGCACTTAATGCAAAACTGCAGCCACTTATGGGCTGGCTATTCTGCGAACCTAACCCAATCGCGATTAATACGGCGCTGATGATGACAGGCGCGGTAAATCCTGTGTTCCGTCTTCCTTATGTGCCACTAACAAGTGCTCAGCAAGAAATCGGTTTAGGTTACATTAACGAACTTGATGTTGCTGATATAGTAGGCGAAAAAGCTCAACTTTTAGACGAAAAAGACGTTATTTTACGATAAAGATGAATGGGTGCTTAATTTCACTACAATTAAGCACCATTATTTTACTTTTTTATACCTTATGGGTAAAATTAGCAATCGTTTGGCGCTAAAAGAATAATATTTGTGAAATTTGTTGTTAATAATTTGTGTGTATGGGTTGCGCCCGAGCAACAAATTGCAGAATTAAGCCATCTTGATCACCCTGACCTTGATTTAAGCTGGGTTGCACCAATGCAGCGCCGCCGTCTAAGCCCGTTTATGAAAATGGCACTTCATACTATGCATCAAGCGCAAGGTGAGCATCAGCAGTTAGCCGTTAATTTTTCATCTCGTCATGGCGACTTACCTAAAACAGCGCAACTATTGCATTCACTTGTTGAACAAGAACCGCTTTCTCCGACCGCATTTGGTTTGAGTGTACATAATGCTGCAACAGGCTTGTTCTCGATTATTGCAAAAAACAAAGCCCCGATGAATGCCATAGCAGGTGGTCAAGACAGCATTATTTCAGCCATGATTGATGGTTTTGCACGTGTCCAGAGTGGTGTTGAGCAGCAAATTTTAATTGCCCATGCCGAAAGTGTATTACCTGATGAATACTTACCATTTAGCGATGAGCAACAAATTGCTCATAGTGTGTCGTTCATATTATCCAAAGTTCAGGTAGACAAACCGTATTTTGAATTAACACAACTTCCTGAATCTGAACACTCTCAAAGTGACTCGTGTTTACCCTTGAGTCTACAGTTAGCAGCTGCTTTAGCAAGCAAAGGATCACAATCGCTGCTGACACATCAACAATCAGCTTGGATGCTACAGTACCATGGTGGCTAATTTATATAAAAAGCTGAACAAAATTTGGCGTGTATTAGCAACTGGTTTTTGCTTTGCTGTTTTTGGGTTTGGCGGTATTTTACTTACCTTGTTGATTTTACCTATTCAACGATTTTTGGAACCTTGTGAATTTAAACGTAAGCAGAAAGCCCGTTTAACTGTTCACTATAGTTTTAAATTCTTTGTTGCTTTAATGCATTACACCGGTGCTATCCATTTTTCTGTGCAAGATAAACAGAAATTTCATGATCTTAAGGGGCAGCTAGTGCTTGCCAATCACCCCTCATTAATTGATGTTGTAGTGCTGATATCTGTGATTAAAAATGCTGATTGCGTGGTCAAAGCACACTTATTTAAAAATCCATTTATGCGCGGCGTAATTAAAGGCACAGGTTATATTAGTAATGAAGATCCACAAGAGTTACTGAATGAATGTGAAGCGTCACTCGCTGCTGGAAATAATCTGATTATCTTTCCTGAAGGCACCCGCACAACCCCAGGTGAACAGTTAAAATTTAAGCGTGGCGCTGCGAATATTGCTGCGCGTTGTAAAGCCCCTATAACCTCAGTGCTGATTAGTATGAAACCCAGTACTTTGACCAAAGGCACACCATGGTATTGCGTTGCCGCAACAAAAGCGCATTTTGAGATGCGCTTTGCCACTGACCGATTTACGTTTAACGATACATTTAATAATGAACAACCCGCTATGCAAGCACGACAATTAACCCGTGATTTGCAACATTACTTTTCAGAGGAACTCAGGCACCTATGACTGAACTAAAGAACCAAATAAAACAATTAATCATTAGCAGCTTAGATCTTGAAGATATTACCGTGGATGATATTGAAAATGACCAGCCTCTATTTGTTGATGGTTTAGGCCTAGATAGCATCGATGCGTTAGAGCTTGGCTTAGCCATTAAAAAAGAGTTTAACGTTAAAATTGACGCAAACTCAGAACAAACAAAAGCCCATTTTGCATCAGTAGATGCACTGGCAGAATTTATTAACCAACACCAATCATAATACAGACTTAGAAGTAGGAATAAGCATGAAAACCGCTGCTGACATTTACAACGTTTTACAGGGCATTTTAGTAGATGAATTTGAGATTGATGCTGATGATATCAGCCTAGATGCGCACCTGTATCAAGACCTAGATCTTGATAGCATTGATGCTGTTGATTTAGTTGTAAAACTACGCGAAATCACTGGCAAGAAAATTGAGCCAGATGCATTTAAACAAGTGCGTACTGTGCAAGATGTTGTAAATGAAGTAGAAAAACTCGTTTCATAAACATTACTATGCTCAAAGCGATAACCACAACACTGCTTTTAGTGTGCTTATCTTTATACCCATTTATTGTGTATTTTGGATTACAGCATATCTCAATAAGGCAAGTGAGCTTGGTACTGATGGTATTGTTAGGTCTAAGGCTTTTGCTGAGCAAAAAGCTGCTCACATCTATGCCATGGATAAAGCCAGCCTCTATTTTGGCTATTATCGCTTTAGCAACAACGCAGTTTTTTAACAATGATCTGGGCTTGAAACTTTACCCGGTCATTATAAATACAGTAATGGCCATAACCTTTGCTTATTCGCTGAAAAGTGGCCCAACAGTCATTGAGAGTTTTGCTCGAATTAAAGAGCCTGAGCTTGATGAAAAAGGGGTTAATTACACGCGCCAAGTTACTAAAGTATGGTGCGCGTTTTTTATTATTAATGGCAGTATTGCGTTATACACTAGCCTATTTACTTCGTTACAGACATGGACACTGTACAACGGACTAGTAGCCTATATTTTGATAGCTCTCTTGGGCCTTGTGGAATGGCTTGTTAGACAAAAGGTTAAAAATAATGGTATCGAGTAACCTGAAATTTCACCCAGATGCTGCATTTATTATTGCAGGGCAGCCAATAACACACACACAGTTTTTTGCTGATATTGCCGCTTATCAAAGTAAGCTTACGGCGCTTAAAGCTGGCAGTCATGTGGTATTATTCCACCCCGATACCTACCTATTTGCAGTTCGCTTATTTGCCTTAGCCTGTAGTGGTCATAATGTTATTCTTCCGCCTAATGGTCAGCACGAAACCTTAAGTTTATTGCTTGCTCAGTCTGCTTTTTTTGCAGGCGATGCGACCAATATCGATGATGATGTGCTATTTACCAACCTTGAACTCAGTCTGGGTCACACGCCTTTGCAAACTAACCGTTTACAATGGCCAACAAACACAGCGGTTATATTTTATACGTCAGGCTCATCAGGACAATCTAAACCGATAGTAAAACCGTGGCGGGTATTAAATCGAGAGCTTGCAGTACTTTCAATGTCATTTGACTTACCCAGCCAATTTACGTTTTTAGCAACTGTTTCGCATCAGCATATTTACGGTTTATTGTTTCGCTTACTTTGGCCGTTGGCGAAAGGCCATATAATTGATAGTGAACAAATTCAGTATCCTGAACATATTGCGCAAAGGCTAAAAAATATTCGTTATGCAGCGCTCGTTTCAAGCCCTGCGCAACTTGGTCGTTTATGCGCTGATAATGTGTTAATTCCTGAGCGCGACAAAATTAAATGGTTATTTTCCTCTGGCGGACCACTCAATAATGAGCATGCCGAAACTTTATTTAACCAGTTAGCTCGCCCAGCTACCCAAGTATTTGGTAGTACCGAAACCGGCGGTATTGCTTATCGACAAGTTACACAAGCCGCGGTTGATGTACCATGGCAGCCGTTTAATGGTAATTTTTTATCGCTGAATCATGAAGGACGCTTGATGCTAGATTCTGCGATTTTAGAGCAATCAAATTTCCCTTTAGACGATAGAGCACTCGTTCATAAAAATGGTCAATTTAAACTGTTGGGCCGTATAGACAGAACGATAAAAATTGAAGAAAAACGTTTGAATCTAGATGAGCTTGAGAGTTATCTGCAAAGCCATGACTGGGTAAAAGAAGTTAAAGTGGTGGTTATTCCAGCTAAGCGCGTGCAAATTGGTGCGGTGGTTGTACTCAGTGATGAAGCTAATAAAGAGCTTGAACAGCAGGGTAAACTGGCAATTAACCGCACATTACAAGCGCACCTCTCAAACCGCTTTGAACGTATTTGCTTACCACGCAAATGGCGCTATATCGATGCACTTCCTTTTAACAGTCAAGCTAAATTAAGTTTAAAAACATTGGAGCAGTATTTTGCCAAGTCTGAATAACGTGACCCCAGAGGTGGCCGTTTTATCACAAACAGAAACTAGCGTGAGTTTAGCGTTAACCATTGCGGCTGATTTAGATTATTTTCGCGGCCACTTTCCAGATGCACCAATTTTAGCAGGCGTAGTACAGCTGGATTGGGCAGTAAAATATGCTCAGCAATATTTGGGTTTTGGCAAATTAGTACAAGATTTAGAAGTGTTAAAGTTTCAGGTGGTAACAACCCCCGATATGACGGTAAACCTAACTCTTGAGCGCAATGCAAAAGGCAAGTGCCTGTTTAGCTATCACTCAGACAAAGGCCAACATGCATCCGGTCGAATAGTATTTTGTGATTAAGCCATGAACCAGTTTTGCATTGTTATTCCTAATTACAATCACACTCATGCTATCGCTGCAGTACTCGATGAGCTAAAAGAGCTACAGCTGCCGATAATCATGGTTGATGATGGCAGTGACGCTGATGCCAAGCAAGTATTTGCAGAGCTTGACGCGCAGTACGATTTTTTAACCTTGATAAGCCACGTTCAAAATCAAGGTAAGGGTGGGGCAGTTCAAACTGGCTTGCTGGCTGCCTACCAGCAAGGGTTTAGCCATGCCATTCAGGTTGATGCTGACGGCCAGCATTCGTTAGCAGATATTAGTAAGTTGATTGAACTCAGCAATGCATCACCTAACAAGGTGATCAGTGGTTGTCCAATTTATGATAGCTCCGTGCCTAAGCACCGTTATTTAAGTCGTTACATCACTCATTTTTGGGTTTGGGTAGAAACACTCAGCTTTGATATTGTTGATTCAATGTGTGGTTTTCGGGTTTATCCCTTAACAGCCGTTGAGCAATTAATGGCTAAGCAAACGCTTGGCAAGCGCATGGACTTTGATATTGAAATTTTAGTCAGGCTTTATTGGCAAGGTGTTAAAGTCACGTTTTTGCCAACCCAGGTTATTTACCCTGAAAATGGCGTATCTCATTTTCGAGCTTTACACGATAACGTGGGAATTTCGTGGCTGCATACGCGTTTATTCTTTGGTATGTTGCTACGCTCTCCCAAGCTACTTTGGCGTAAGGTGGCTGGCTAATGGCTGTAAAGCACTGGTCAAAAATGCAAGAACGTGGCAATCGCTTTGGCATGCAAATATTGCTCGTGTGCTATCGCGTATTTGGTCGTAAAGGCTTGTGGTTGGTGTTGTTTCCGGTGGTGTTTTATTTGTTTTTAACAGGCAAAACTGCCCGTCAAGCGTCACATGCATTCTTAACCCAAGCGCGTAAAGTGAATGGCAATAACAAAGCGGTTACTTGGCGCGATAGCTTTCGTCATTTTCGCTGCTTTGCTGACAGCGCCTTTGACAAAATAGATGCATGGCTTGGACGAATTCAGCAACATAATATTCTTTACACCAACGAAGCGCTGTTTAAACAACTCGATGAGCAACAGCAAGGGGCTATTTTTATTGGCTCACACCTTGGCAATTTAGAGGTGTGTAGAGCCCTTAGCCAACACCGAAACAGTAAAACGATCAATGTATTGGTGTTTACGCATCATGCTGTTGAATTTAATAAATTACTGAAAAGTATCAATCCGGATGTTGCAGTAAACCTCATTCAAGTAACCGATCTTGGCCCAGATATGGCAATTATGCTCAAAGAAAAAGTAGAGCAGGGTGAAATTGTGGTGATTGTCGGTGATAGAACCAGTACCACCACCGCAGGAAGAGTTATTGAAGCGGACTTTTTAGGTAAGCCAGCCCCTTTTTCACAAGGGCCATTTATTTTAGCTGCGCTGTTAGATTGCCCGGTGTTTCATCTGTTTTGTTTAAAAGATAAAAAGCAAAATGGCGAGACATGTTACCGCGTGATTTTTGAAAAATACGCCGACAAACTCGTTTTACCGCGTAAAACGAGGCAACAAACATTACAACAAATTGTTAGCGATTATGCGCAAAGGCTCAGTTTTTATGCTGCGGCCTATCCGTATCAATGGTTTAATTTTTATGATTTTTGGCAAAATGACGAGCAAGTGTCTCGTAGTCAAAACAAGGAGAACTAAGGTGTCAGAGCACTCGACTACCGTATTTGGCCAACAGCGTTTATCAATCGAAGATATTGTTCATATTGCATTAGAGCAAGGTGCTGTAGCGTTAACATCAGATCGTCAATTTGCGAATAAAATAGACAGCGCCGTCGCGTTTTTAGATAAGTTGCTTGAAGACGATGGCGTGATATATGGCGTAACCACAGGTTATGGCGACTCGGTAACCGTAAAAGTGCCACTTGATTTAGTTAATGAATTACCACTGCATCTTACTCGTTTTCATGGTTGCGGCCTTGGTGATGTGTTTAATCAAGTCCAAGGGCGCGCTATTTTAGCGACTCGTTTAACTTCGCTTTCACAAGGGTATTCTGGCGTTAGCTGGGAGATGTTGAATTTATTACGTGACTTTTTAAATCACAATATCGTACCGGTGATCCCACAAGAAGGGTCAGTGGGAGCCAGTGGTGATTTAACGCCACTTTCGTATGTAGCCGGTGCTATGGTTGGCGAGCGCGATGTGTATTACAAAGGCGAAATTAAAAACAGTCTAGAGGTGATGCAAGAACTTGGCTTACAGCCATTAAAGCTACGCCCGAAAGAAGGGCTAGCAGTCATGAATGGCACTGCTGTGATGACAGCTTTGGCATGCCTTGCTTATGATAGAGCTGATTACCTAGCTAAACTGACCAGCCGTATAACAGCCCTTGCAAGCCTTGCATTAAAAGGCAACAGTCATCACTTTGATGATATTTTGTTTTCGGTGAAGCCACATCCAGGGCAACAGCAAGTAGCTGCATGGATCCGTGGAGACTTAAACCATGTAGAACACCCTCGTAATGCTGACCGCTTACAAGATAGGTATTCAATTCGCTGTGCTCCACATGTTATTGGTGTGCTGCAAGATAGTTTGCCGTGGTTTAGGCAAATGATTGAAAATGAACTAAATTCGGCAAATGATAATCCAATCATCGATGGCGAAGGTGAACACGTATTGCATGGTGGTCACTTCTATGGCGGTCATATTGCAATGGTTATGGATAGCATGAAAACCGCTGTTGCTAATTTAGCCGACTTAGCAGACAGACAAATCGCATCCTTAGTTGATACGCGCTATAACAATGGTTTGCCTTCCAATTTATCGGCGAGTAATGATGAACGCCGTTACATTAACCATGGTTTTAAAGCGGTCCAAATTGGTGCCAGTGCATACACGGCTGAAGCATTAAAACTAACTATGCCAGCAAGTGTATTTTCTCGTTCAACCGAGTGTCACAACCAAGATAAAGTGAGCATGGGAACCATCGCTGCACGAGATTGTTTGCGTATATTGCAACTTACCGAGCAAGTGGTTGCTAGTACCTTGCTTGCAAGTGTTCAAGGTTTGCGTTTACGTATTAATAGTGGCGAGCTTGAGTTTGCTAGTTTAACCCCTGATGTACAAAGTATGTATCAAGACATTAGCGAGTTTTTCCCGCTGCTTGATGAAGACCGTCCTCTAGAGGCTGTTCTTCGTTTTACAGTTGACGCTATTCAAACAAAACGTTGGAGTTTATATGCATAGTCGTGGCTCGTTGCTGAGCACTCATGTTGAGATTGAAATTCCTTTTCATGATTGCGATCCAATGAATGTGGTATGGCATGGTAATTACCCGCGCTATTTAGAAGTCGCGCGCTGCGAATTACTGCGTTTGTTTGATTATGATTATGTGCAAATGCAAGAATCTGGCTATGCTTGGCCGATTATTGACATGCATATTAAGTACGTCGGCTCAGCATTGTTTACACAAAAAATCCGCGTTGATGCCTACTTAAAAGAATATGAAACACGATTACGTATCGATTACCTCATCACTGATTGCGCTACAGGTAAAAAGTTAACCAAAGCAACGACTATCCAAGTTGCGGTTGATATAGAGAAAAAAGAAATGCAGTTTGTTTCGCCGCCTGTGCTACAAGAAAAACTTCAAAAGGTGATTTAATGCGATTAAGCGTGTTGTTACTGAGTGTACTAGTTTTTTTTCCTGTGTTTGCATCGAGCGCAGTGACAGAGCAAGGCACATTTAGCCAAGAAAAGCATTTTAAAGGGTTTAGTAAACCTTTTATATCAACAGGTTCGTTTGAACTTGCTGAAGATGGCCTCACTTGGCAGGTTGAATCTCCGGTTAAAAGCACGCTATTAATCAAGCAAGGGCAAGTATATACCCTTAACGCTAAAGGTGAGCCGCAGCTACAAAAAGGCGCTGAGCCTTACGTTAATTTACTGCAAGCGATTTTAAAGCATGATGAAGTGGCACTTGCTGAGCAATTTACGATGACAGATCATGCAGAGCCCGGTTGTCAGACTTTATTGCCTAAAGATGACTTGCTAAAACAGCTATTTAGTCAGTTCGAATTATGTGTAGCAGCAAAGCAAGTGAGCCGTGTGCGTCTTCAAGAAGCAAATGGTAACTTTACGGTATTACGCTTTGCGTATCCTCAAATTGAGCAAAAACAGTGAAAGCATGGGGCCTAACGCTTGCTTGGCTGAGCCTATTAGTTAGCGCCTTAGTGGTTGTTTTTATTCTAAAACAGCCTACGTTGAATAATGATATTTTGGCTCTGTTGCCAAAGTCAGAACCGCGTTTACAGCAAGTCGAAGAACACTTTTTTGCGGCTAATAAACAGCAGTTGAGCTTTTCTTTTCGTGGTGAGAATGCAGTAAAAGCTTATGATGATTTAGAACAGTGGCTTTCTAGCAAACATATTGAGCCTCGTTTTAAGTTACCAGAAATATCCCAGTTGGCAGCATTTTACGGTCAGTACGCTGGGCATTTAGTGTCCGAGGAATATAAGCAAGCGATTGGCGACGCTAATCGCTTTCAACAGTATTACTTTAGTCAGTTGAGTAAAGTCGCTGATCCTTTTGTTTCAAGTACTATCAACCAAGACCCAACACTTGCTACAGCAGGGTTCCTATCTGAGGCAATGGCGCACATGCAGCAATTTGAGCTGCAAGATGGCCGAATTAACATTAACTATCACGGTGATGAGTATTTAATGTTATTCGTGCAAAGTGCTGACAATGCCTTTTCAATAAATCAATCAATAGCTTTAAGCAATGAGATTGTTGCCTATATCGCTGAGCTTGAAAGCCGCTATCCCGATACACAAATTCGCTATGCCGGAGCTTTATTTCATACCGCAGCAAATGCGCAGCAAGCCAAATTTGAAATGACCTTGTTTGGTTCGGTGAGCTTGCTGGCGCTTATTGTGATGGTGGTGTGGGTGTTTCGCTCGATAAACGCATTGTGGCTGGCTTCTGTAACCGTGATAAGCGCCGCTATTGGCGGCACCATTGCGCTGATCAGTATTTTTAGTCAGGTGCATGTATTAACCATGGTGTTTGCCGTGACACTGATTGGTATTGCCATTGATTATGCATTTCATGGCATGCTTGATTTAACCGAGCAGCCGCAAGGTTTTAGTCAAGGGCTTAAGCTGGCACTGTTGTTGTCGTTACTAACCACCACACTCGGTTACGCGAGTTTGTTTTTCTCACCGGTGCAGTTACTCAGTCAAGTGGGCGTGTTCGTTGTTGCAGGGCTAGTTACAGCTTGGCTTTGCACCCGTATTTTATTGCCTTATTGGCAAGCTGGTTTAACCATTAACACTGCTGCGCATCGATTAGCAAACAGGTTAAGTGGTTATTTAGAACGATTAACGCATTATCGCGTCTCACTCAGCATGCTGATGCTAGTGTTTCTGAGTGCTTTTGCTTTACTAAAACCCCCTGTGATTAATGATGATGTAAAGCTGCTAAATGCAAGTCCTGCTGATTTAATGCAAAACGAAGCGCTGCATATGTCTTTATTAGGTAAAGATAATGGCCAAATCATGATTTTATTTGCCGATAATGCGCAGCAGCTATTAGTACAACAAGAAGCATTAAAAGCAACTATTCGCGGCCTTAATGGCACTGCTGTAATGCTTAGTGACTTAGTGCCTAGTAAACAATTACAACAGCAAAACTACGAGCAACTGCATTCGGCCCAGCAAGCGATGAGTGTGGTTAGCCAAATGACAGGGACGACCGTTGAGCTTTCAACATCAATGCTTGATTTAAACGCGGCACTTAATTCACCGTTAGCGCCGTTAATCGCTAACCAAGTGATCTCAAACAATACACTAACCGCAAGCTGGTTTATGGTAACGGGTGTAAATAAATCCGAGCTGATGGATTTAGCCAACGCTTACCCAGATTTAATTGTTTACGATAAAGTCGCGATGATAAGCGAAGGTTTAAGTCATTACTCAAATTCGTTACTGGTGACACTGGCCATTGCGATGACCTTTGCGTTACTACTCTTTAGCGTTAAATTTGGTTTTAAAACGGCGTGTAAACAAACGTTAGTACTTGTACTAACTACCGCGGCTGTACTGCTACTCTGCAGTGCGCTGCAATCTCAGCTATCGATTTTTAATTTGTTAGGCTGTTTATTGATATTAGCGTTGGCAATCGATTACTTGGTGTTTTATCAGGTCAATAATTTAAGCCCGAGCAATGTACTCGCAATTAGTTTGTCAGCGGCATCATCGATGTGGGTATTTGGCATGTTGGCTGTTTCGAAAACGCCGGCCATTTTCAGTTTCGGATTAACGGTATTAGTGGGGCTAATATGTATCTATATCTTTGCGCCGCTCAGTATTGCATTACCTAAAAATAAGGAAAAATAATAGGTGAATAATCAAGTTCAACAGGCTGATGTTGTTATTATTGGTGCGGGTCCTTCCGGTGCCGTGGCTGCCAGTTTATTGGTGAAAAAAGGTTGGCATGTGGTGGTGTTAGAGCAGCAAACCTTTCCGCGTTTTTCGATTGGTGAAAGTTTATTACCCCAGTGCATGAGCTTTTTAGCTGAAGCAGGCCTTGAGCAAGCGGTGCAAACACAGGCACAATCGCTTAGTTTTCAGTTTAAAAATGGTGCGGCGTTTCAGCGTCGGGGCGACCACACAACAATCGATTTTACCGAGAAATTTAGCGACGGCCCTGGCACGACTTTTCAGGTAAAACGCGCTGACTTTGATAAGTGCTTAGCCGATGGTGCCATGCAGCAAGGGGCTGAAATACGTTACCAACATAGCGTGTTAGCGTTCACCGATTGTGAGGATGGCGCTTTACTTGATGTTACGGATGAAAACCAGCAGCGCTATCAAATTAAAGGGCGCTTTGTCCTTGATGCCAGTGGTTTTGGTAGGGTATTACCTCGCTTACTTGATTTAGAGTCAGCATCAAATTTCCCTGTACGTTGGGCTTTTTTCAGCCATTTTAAAGATAATATTAGCGATCCCCTGTTTGACCGTGAAAAAATCTTAATTAATGTTCACCCAGAGCATAAAGATATTTGGTATTGGCTGATCCCATTTAGTGATGGTACGGCAAGCATTGGTGTGGTTGGTAAACCAGAGCAGCTTGAGGATAAACAACCACTCGCCGGTTTAAATGAATTTATAGAACAAGATAGTTATTTAAGTGGGTTATTAGCCAATCGAGAAGCTATTGGCGAAGCGCGTGCCATAAAAGGCTATTCGGCTAATGTGTCGAGCTTGTATGATGAGCATTTTGCACTACTTGGTAATGCTGGTGAGTTTTTAGATCCGGTGTTTTCATCTGGGGTGACGATTGCATTAAAATCGGCTTCATTGGTTGCTCCTTTAGTTGATAGCTACTTACGTGGTGAGCAAGTTGATTTCAAAAACGATTACAGTGAGCCTTTGCAACAAGGGGTTAATTGCTTTAGAACCTACGTCAGTGCCTGGTATGATGGCTCTTTTCAGGACGTGATTTTTTACAGTGAGAAAAATCAACAAGTGCGTGAGATGATCAGTGCTATTCTTGCGGGTTATGCATGGGATTTACAAAACCCATTTGTAAAACAAAGCAACAAACGCTTAAATACACTAGTTGAATTATGTCGCGATTAACACGCTCTTTGCTTTTAACCTTGAGCATATTAGTGGCAAGTTGTGCCAGTGAATTTGCAGTAAAAACGGGCGTTGATTTAGCGCCAAATGCAGGGATTTATTTGCTTGATCCACCGCCATCATTAGTTGCCGATAATTGGCAGCAAGTACTTGAAGTACACCATGGCGATGAGCAGCATACATTACTAGCGCAGCTGAGTTTAAACAGTGAAACGGGTATTAACTTGGCTGTTATGACGGCTCAAGGTATGCCGATATTTCAGTTAGAAAAAGCGCTACTAGGGCCGATTAAAAGCGAAAAAATGCTCCCTATCAACGCGGTTGATCCTCGCTATATTCTTGCTGATATCATGTTAGTACACTGGCCGGTTACTGTGCTTAACTCGCAACTGTATGGTTTGAGCTTGGTTGAACAAGGCTCAACGCGACGCTTATATCAAGGTGAACAGTTAATTAGTGAAATTCGCTATTTAGACGGTGTAACAGAACTTGTAAACTTTCAGCGAGATTACAAAATTAAATTTCAAAGGGTTAATTGATTATGCCATTTTGGCTTAACGACTTAGGTATTGTTAGTGCATTGGGGGTTGGTCATCAACAAACAATGCAAAGTATCAGCTTGCAACCTAAACAAACACTCACAGAGGTGACGTCGCTTGCATTTGAGCAGCGCCCAACGTTTGTGGGTTTGGTTAATGAACTGCCATTAACCGCATCAATGCGGTTTTATCAGCTAATCGATTTAGCGCTGGCGCAAATTACTGACACATTGACAGGCATAAACATTCCGAGTAGCCGTATTGCTGTGGTTATTGGTACCAGTACTGCTGCAATTCAAGAAGGTGAAAGAGGCCGAATTGCCCATGCAGCGAAGGGAAAGTGGCCAGAGGAATTTGATTATTACGACCAAGCACTCGTTGCACCCGCCAATTATATTGCCAAAAAACTCGCTGCGAAGGGGCCAAGTTACAGCATTTCAACTGCGTGTAGTTCAAGTGCCAAGGCGCTTATTAGTGCGCGCGCCTTACTCAGTGCCGATTTAGCCGATGTAGTAATTTGTGGTGGGGTAGATAGCTTGTGCCAACTTACTATCAATGGCTTTGATTCGTTATCTTCTATTAGCGATGAAATTTGTAAGCCGTTTAGTGGCGACAGAGCTGGTATCAATATTGGTGAAGCCGCAGCGTTATTTATTATGAGTAAAGAGCAGCACACAAAACAAAGTATTGCCTTTTTAGGTGGTGGTGAAAGCTCTGACGCTCACCATATTTCAGCACCGATTGCAGACGGTTCTGGTGCAATCGCAGCTATGACAATGGCATTGCAAGACGCGAATTTAACACCTTCAGATATCGACTACATTAATGCCCATGGAACAGCCACACCGCAAAATGATGCCATGGAATCTCTGGCAATCAGTGAGGTATTTGGCAAAAATACTAAAGTGAGCTCTTCTAAACATTTGACCGGCCATACTCTAGGTGCTGCAGGTGCCTTAGAAGCGGGCTTATGTTGGCTCTATTTGGCCTACCCGGAATTTAATCAATTAGTATGTAATCAGGTGATAAAAGACGAATCATTGGCTGAAATTGGTTTAATAACACAGCCAGAAAAGGCAGTAATTAACACCTGTTTATCAAATTCGTTTGCCTTTGGTGGCAATAATGTCAGTGTAGTACTAGGACATCTAAATGAATCACTATAAAATTGAGCAAGTCGTCCCTCATAGCGAACCAATGATATTGCTCAATCGCCTATCTAGTTACAGCGAAGAGTCAGGTTGCTGTGAAGTGGATATTAGTTCACAAAGCCCGTTTTATGACGAGAGCTTAAATGGGGTTGCCAGTTATATTGGCTGTGAATATATGGCGCAAACTATCGCAGCTTACGCGGGTGCGCTGGCAAAAGACAAAGGAAATGAAGTACAAATTGGTTTTTTAATTGGCACGCGCAAATATAAAACCTATGCACCGGTATTTAAAAACGAGCAAACGCTTAAAGTCTCGGTGACAAAATTATATCAAGAAGAATCAGGGTTAAGTGTATTTGAGTGTCAAATACACAGCGATGAAACATGCTTAGCAGAAGCAAAAATCAATGTGTTTCAACCACAAGACCCCATGCAGTTTATAAGAGAAAATCAATGACAAAACGTATTTTAGTCACCGGCTCAAGCCGTGGTATTGGCAAAGCAATCGCACTTAGATTAGCTAACGATGGCTTTGATATTGCTGTTCATTGTCGCAGTGGTGTGGCTGAAGCAGAGCAAACCTGTGAAGAAATTAGTGCGCTTGGTCGTCATGCAAGCCTATTGCAATTTGATGTTTGCGATAGAGAACTAGCTAAACAACAAATTGAAGCTGATATTGCCGAGCACGGAGCGTATTATGGGGTGATCTGTAATGCCGGTATCACAAATGATATGGCGTTCCCTGCGATGCAAGGTGATGACTGGGATAAAGTGATCCGCACGGGCCTTGACGGATTTTACAATGTGGTGCATCCAACGGTGATGCCAATGGTGCAAGGTCGTAAAGGTGGCCGTATTGTCACTATGGCGTCAGTGTCGGGGATTGCCGGTAATCGCGGGCAAGTTAACTACAGTGCCGCTAAAGCGGGCATTATTGGTGCGACCAAAGCGCTTTCGCTTGAGCTTGCAAAGCGTAAGATCACCGTTAACTGCGTGGCACCAGGGTTAATCGAAACCGAAATGACAGACGATTTACCGGTTGATGAAATGCTAAAAATGATTCCATTAAAACGTATGGGTTCAGTTAATGAAGTAGCTGGCACTGTGTCGTTCTTGTGTTCCGATGACGCTGCGTATATCACCCGCCAAGTTATTTCTGTGAATGGCGGTATGGTGTAATGAAGCGTGTTGTTGTTACAGGCATGTCTGCCATCACTGCATTAGGTGATACCTGGGGCGAGTTTAAAACCGCTTTGCAAAAAGGTGAAAATGCCGTTCAGTACATGACTGACTGGGATGTGGCGCCAGAACTAAACACTCGACTAGCGGCACCTGTTACTCATTTTACTAAACCAAGTCATTATAAGCGTAAACAAGTTCGCTCAATGGGGCGTGTTGCTATGATGTCGACCCGTACTACAGAGCTTGCTTTAGAAGAAGCTGGGCTATTAGAGCATCCTAGCCTAACCGATGGCTCTACAGGGATTGCTTTTGGCTCGTCAACGGGGTCAACACCACCATTATTGGCTTTTGCAAAAATGATGGAAACCGGCGAAATGACGGGCGTAACGGCCACCAGTTACATCCAGATGATGGCACATACGGCGCCTGTGAATGTGGGTGTCTTTTTTGGTTTAAAAGGTCGCGTGATCACCACCAGCTCTGCCTGTACATCGGGCTCGCAAGGTATTGGTTATGCTTACGAAGCGATTAAGTATGGCCGTCAAAAAGCCATGGTGGCTGGTGGCGCAGAAGAGTTATGCATCACAGAAGCCGCGGTATTTGACACCTTGTACGCGACCAGCACAAAAAATGATGCTGCGAAAAGCACGCCACGACCATTTGATCAAAATCGTGATGGTCTGGTTATTGGTGAAGGTGCAGGCACACTCATTTTAGAAGAGTATGAGCATGCCCTTGCCCGTGGAGCGACCATTTATGCGGAGCTAGTCGGTTTTGGTTGTAACTCAGATGGTCAACATGTGACGCAACCTACCGCAGAAACAATGCAAGTAGCTATTGAAATGGCCCTTAATGATGCACAGCTTACAGCGGATCAAATTGGCTATGTGAATGCTCATGGTACGTCAACAGATCGAGGTGATATTGCGGAGTCTCTAGCGACTTTCAATGCCCTTGGCAAGAAACCTATTAGTTCATTAAAAAGCTATTTAGGTCATACCTTAGGTGCGTGTGGCGCCATTGAAGCATGGGCGAGTATCAATATGATGAATGATGGTTGGTTTGCACCTACTATTAATTTAACAGATGTCGATGCTGAGTGTGCTGACCTAGATTATATCAAGGGCAATGGCCGTGAAATGCAAACAGATTACATTATGAGTAATAACTTTGCGTTTGGTGGTATCAATACCTCGTTAATTTTTAAAAAGTGGCAAGTATGATCAAGCGCTGCATCATAAGTATTTTATTTATTCTAACTTTTAATGCTTATGCTGCAGAAGATAGTGGAGAAAAGGGCACTGCAAAAATGGAGTTCGGTGCAGGCCTTTTTTATGCAGATATCCCGCATTATTTAGGTTCAGATGAAAGTGAGCAATACCTATTGCCTGTGCCTTATTTTCGTTATCAAAGTGACACAATGGCCATAGACCGTAATAGTTTCACTGGCTTTTTGTGGCAGCAAGAAAATCTCCATTTAGATTTATCTGCAAGCGTAGGTCTTGCAGTTGATAGTGAAGACAACAAAGCCCGAGAAGGTATGGATGATCTAGATTGGGTGTTTGAATTAGGACCTTCACTTAATTACTACCTAATAGGTGAACCAAACGCTAAACAGCATTTGTATTTAAGCCTGTTTGCACGCAAAGCCATTGCGACAGATTTCTCTGGTATTGATGATATTGGCTGGCGTTATGGGCCAAGTGTGTATTATCGAGTGCCGATCATCGAAAAAGCGGATTCACAATTTTCATTAGCGTTTCGTGGCAATATCAACTTTGCTAGCGATAAATACCTTGATTACTACTATGGAGTGAGTGACTTACATAGCAATGAAACTCGCCAAGCATACTCAAGTCGTTCAGGTTTTTCTGGTGCTGATGTATCAATTGGGGTACATTTTGACACACCAAAGTATTGGTTAGGTGGTTTTGTTAAATATCACCATCTTGCTAACAGTCAACAAGATGCAAGCCCACTCGTGAAGCAAGATTATAATGTTTCGGTCGGTTTTGGCGTTGCATGGAAATTTTATAGAAGGAATTTTTAAATGAAGTTATTGACCCTTGCATGTGTTTTAGTAGCTTGTTTGTTTTCAGCAAGCAGTTTTGCACGTGATGATTTACAAACGCTACCTGTACAAGCATTACTTGAAACCACCAAAGCGAAACAAGCATTGTTAGATATTCCGCTGTATTTTGCTGATCAAAGTCATAACACGATTAAAAAAACTTATGGTGAAGTGATCACCAACAAGAAAACCAATGCATTTAATAAAACTGACCGAGAAGCGTGTGAGTGGGTAATGCTCAGTGCTTTAAAAGCATTACAAGAGCGTGCTGTCCGTGAAGGCATGAATGCAGTTGTAAATATTCAATCGTATTACAAGAAGCGTGAGTTTGTTAGCCAAACAGAATATCAATGTGGTGCGGGTACGTTTATCGCTGGTGTGGCATTAAAAGGCACTTTAGTTAAGTTATAACTAACTAAAGTCATTTTTTTTCTGTATAATTTGCGACCCTTGATATGATGGCCGCAGGTTATACAGCATGAATTTTAAATCATTTAGTTTTTCTTCTGAGCTTTTACAGGCATTAGAAGAGCTTAACTTCGAAACGCTTACTCCCGTTCAACGTAGTGCAATTCCTGCAGTAAGAAAAGGCAAAGACGTACTCGTTAGTGCGCAAACAGGCACGGGTAAAACCGCTGCATTTGCTTTACCACTTATCCAAAAATTATCAGAATCAACTGTTAGCGAAAATAATGCACCAAGTGCACTAGTGCTTGCACCTACTCGCGAGTTAGCTGAGCAAATTGCTAATAACTTTAAAGCGTTTGCAAAATACACTGAACTCAAAACAGTGTGCTTGTTTGGTGGTATTAATCTAGCGGGTCAAGCTAACGATTTGAAAGCAGGTGTCGATATTGTTGTTGCAACGCCAGGGCGCTTACTTGATCATATTCGTTTAGGTAACATCAGCTTAGCTAATGTTAAGCATTTAGTGCTTGATGAAGCTGACCGTATGCTAGACATGGGCTTTATCAGCGATATGCAAACGGTTATTAATGGCTCTGATGAAGCGCGTCAAATCTTGTTGTTCTCGGCCACTTTCCCTGCGGCAATTAAACAATTTGCGAGTAAAGTACTAAAGCAGCCTGAAATCATTCGTGTCGATCAAACAAACAGTACCGCAGAAACAGTGCAACACGTTGTGTATCCTGTAGAAGAGCGCCGTAAGCAAGAGCTTTTATCTGAATTGATAGGAAAGAAAAACTGGCAGCAAGTACTTGTTTTCGTAAACATGAAAGAAACTGCCGATGAGCTTGTAAAGGAGCTTAACCTTGATGGTATTCCTGCTGTTGTTTGTCATGGTGATAAAACCCAAGGTAACCGCCGCCGCGCTTTACGCGAGTTTAAAGAAGGTAAAGTTCGCGTGCTGGTCGCAACCGAAGTGGCTGCCCGTGGTATTGATATTGAAGGGTTACCACGTGTGATTAACATCGACTTACCTTGGCTTGCAGAAGACTACGTGCATCGTATCGGCCGTACAGGTCGTGCTGGTAAGCCGGGCCAAGCTATTTCGTTTGTGAGCCGTGAGGAAGAAAACACTTTATTCGATATCGAAAAGCTAATTGGACAGCGCATCAAGCGTGTTGTTTTACCAGGTTATGAAGTAAGCAGCCGTGAAGTACTGATTGATAAAATAGGTAAAAAGCCGTCGCATTTACGCCGTAGCCGTACAAATAAGGCTTCAGGTCAGGCAACGGGGGAAGCGCGTGCGAAGAATCGTTCACGTATCGCAAATGTTCGCAAATCTTTGAAAGGCAATAAATTAAGCCTTAAAAAGTAATGAATTTCGATAACAAACGATAAGAGCTTCTATAAAAAAGCCCCATTGCTGTTTGGCAATGGGGTTTTTTTGGCTCTGCTAATCGTACAAATGGAGTATTTTGTTAATTTTTATACAGTTAAATGCAAAATTAGATTAACAAATGTACCTTGATGAATTACAATCGCTTTGAAATCAGTCAAGTAGCGTTTCTAACGCGTTAGTGTCTAAATGGATGTTTATGCAGTACATAAAAAGAATAATAAATAAAATAATCGCCCCTACTTTTTTACTCAGTGTTGCTAGTGTGCCTTTTTCTGCTAATGCATTTGATAAAGCTGAGTTCTCCCTTGCCCATATTAAAGAGTCTATTAGCGTTGATGGTGTGATGGATGAGTCACACTGGCAATACGCCACTAAAGTGCCATTAAAATATCAGAACGAACCAACCGAAAAAGGCACACCGCTCGTGCAAACCGATGCTTACATGTACGAAGATGGCAAGTACTTGTATGTGGGTTTTATTGCAAAAGATAATGATCCTTCGCAAATTCGTGCCGCTCTTCGAGATCGCGACACACTTTGGCAAGACGACAATGTTGCCTTGATGATTGATACTTTTAATGATGAACGAACTGGCTATGAGTTTTATGTAAACCCATTGGGTGCGCAAGGCGATATGCGCATGACAGATATTGATGATTGGGTGGAAGATCCATCATGGGATGCTATTTGGGATAGCGCAGGGCAAATAACAGAGGACGGCTATGTTGTTGAAATGCGTATTCCATTCACTGCACTTCGCTTTCCAAAAGACCAGGCCGAATTAACGTGGAGTTTTGCAGTATGGCGAAATTACCCGCGTGATGTGTATTATCAAATGTCGAACGTTGGTTTTGACCGAGATGTAAAATGTAGCTTTTGTCAGTTTGATAAACTCACAGGTTTTGCCAACATGACAGAAAGCCAAAATATTCAGCTTACTCCCACTTTAACGGCGCTTCGTCATGATAGCAAAGACACAGTGCCGGGTGATTGGCAAAATGGCGATATAGATACTGAAGCGGGCTTGGACTTACGTTGGGGTGTGACGCAAGATGCGGTTATTAATGCCACCATTAACCCTGACTTTTCGCAAGTCGAGGCAGATTCACTTGAACTTGATGTAAATACTACTTACTCAATTTATTATGCTGAAAAGCGTCCATTCTTTTTAGATGGTGCGTCTTATTTTAATACCAGCCAACTAGAGCTTTTATATACGCGAATGATTGCTGAACCTGATGTAGGTTTAAAATTAACAGGTAAAACCGGCGCGCACAGCTATGGCTTTATGTACGCTGATGATCAGAATACCAGTGTTTTACTTCCGACAAATCAAGGATCGGGCTTTGCTAATCTGGCAGATAAAACGCAAGCAGTAGCGGGGCGTTATCAATTTGATATTGGCCAAAAAGGCACAATTGGTGTGATGAGCACTCACCGTGAAAATGATGATTACCATAATACCGTGTTATCGATTGATGGTAGTTATTGGTTTAACCAATCAGATAGTTTGCAGTATCAAGTTGCAAGCACAGATACCACTAACTCAGAATTTTTAGTTGATTATTATGGCGTTGATAAGAATCAATCCGATCAAGCTTATGCTATTGAATTTACTAGAACTAAGCGTGATTACGAAGTCTACGCTAATTACGAAAATATAGGTAAAGAATACCGCTCTGATTTAGGCTACCAAGCTAAAGTTGATTACGAACAAGTACAATTAGGTGGTGGGCAAACTTGGTATCGTGATGCTGATGATGCAATCACAGAGTACAGCTACAATGTAGAGTGGGATAAAACGTGGGCACAAAATGGCGACTTACTCGAAGAAGAATACGATGGCTTTATTACTTTTAAAGGTAAGATGCAGTCGCAAACAGAAATTGGCTTTATTCATCGTAATGAGTTTTATGCCGGCGAGTTCTTTAATCAAAATATAGGCTATATCTACGGTGGTTTTAGACCTATTCGTGATGTGCGGTTCTTATTGTATGCTCAATATGGCAGCAAAATTGATTACAGTAATGCAGCTTTAGGTACCATGGTTCGTATTGAACCTGAGATGACATGGGATATTAACGATCATTGGCAGGTTCAACTAGAGCACAGTTACAGCTATCTAGATAACGAACAAAATGATCGTGTTTATACTGCAAATTTAACTGATTTACGTGTTTATTATAAATTTAATATGCGCTCAATGCTAAAACTCGTTTTGCAGTTTGAAGATATCGATCGAAACAACGAAGCTTATCGATTTGATGTCAGTCAAACTAACCGCGATTATGGCAGTCAGCTGGTGTATTCATACAAAATTAACTCTCAGACGCTGTTTTACTTAGGTTATTCAGACAAAGGATATCAAGACGACTCTTTGAAAAGTCTTGAGCGTGACGAGCGTACCTTCTTCACTAAACTAAGCTATGCATGGCAGCTCTAAGTAATTATAAAAAGAGTCAGAAAAAAGCAATATAAACTAATATGTTGGTCAGCTTATGGCTGACCAACCTCTTCGTTAACTTTGCTTCTTACCACCCCTTCAAGGCTTTTTAAGCCCCATTGTTTACCAATCTCAACAGCTTCATCAATTGGCTTTTTCAAGGTTACCGCATTGTATAGCGCAACGAGAGCACCGACACGGTTGCTGCTCGCGCAGTGAAGTAAGGTGGTTTGTTGTTGCTGTTTATTGAGTAAGGCCTGAAGTTTCGTAGCATTTTCAATGGTAATATCAGCTTTAGATTGCACAGGAATATGGTAATAGTTCATACCAAGCTCAGTGACTAACTCTTGCTCAGACCAATTCGTTTCGTTATCACCACGAAGGTTTATGACGTTCTGAACACCAAGTTGTTTTAACTTGGCAAAATCCGTTTGACTTGGCTGCCCAGAAGTTAGCACATTCTCAGACTGCGCCTTAAGATTTAAAATATCCAGTTTTGTAGTAACGGTTTGTGCTGCAAATGCAGAAAAAGACAGCAGCGCAGCACAGGCTAATTGTATGAACTTATTCATGTTACTCCTTAAAGTGTGTTTAATTTTTGCTGTAGACGGTTTCACCACGACTAATGGTTTCTAACACTTGTAAGTTATGTAGCTCTACAGGCTTTATCTTTAGCGGATTCTTATCAAGAATTATCAAGTCTGCTTGCATCCCTTGTTTTAATTGCCCTTTTGAACTTTCTTCAAAATGTTGATACGCAGGCCATGTGGTCATTGCTTGTAGTGCAGTATACACAGAAACACGTTGCTCTGGCCCTAATACTTGATCTGTACGGGTTGTGCGGTTAACCGTTGCATCTAATACACGTAGTGCATCAGGTAGGGCGACTGGTGCATCATGATGGGTGCTAAACATTAATCCTTGTTTGCGAACAGCTTGAGTGGGTGAAATAAAATCGGCACGGGGGTGACCTAGCACTGAATTTACATGCCAGTCGCCCCAATAAAACGTATGCATTGGGAAGAGCGATGGAAATATGCCTAATTCTTTAAGACGATTTACCTGATCTTGTCGAATTGTTTGACCATGAATGAGTACAGGGCGGCGATCTTTTTTGCCGAGCTTGTTATTGGCACTTTCAACGGCATTTAAAAACTGCTCAATGGCGGCATCACCATTTGCATGCGTCATTACCTGCCAGTCATTGGCAAAGGCCGTTTCAATATACTGATAAGCTTGCTCATTATTAAAAGTAGGGTAGCCTGCATAACCTTGCTCTTGGCCTTCGGGGGCTTTTAAGTATGGCTGAGATAACCAAGCGGTTTTACCTTGCGGTGAGCCATCAAAGTTAAGTTTTACACCCCCAATGCGAAAATGATTTGTGTAGTTTTTACTGTTATAGGCTGAGTCCATAAATCCGCTGCTGGTGGCCATATCGGCATAGGCAACTATATCAATCACGAATTTATCTGCCTTTGATGCTCTTACCATCGAGTCATAAGCTTCTTGGGTAGCACGTCCTTCTTGGGCCGTTGTGTAGCCGTATTTTGTATAGAGTTTTTGCCCTTCTTGCAGCATTAAATCTTGTAAATCAGGATCAACAGATTTCATCAGTTTGAACAGTAATCCAAAGTGCGCGTTTTCTTCGAGCACCCCATTAGGCTCTTGTGAGTTTGTCATGCGACGAATTATCCCGCCGTCAGGATTTTCTGTGTTTTCATCGATGCCAGCCATGGCTAACGCTTTAGTGTTTGCCACACTTAAGTGCCCTGAGGTATGAATGATGATCACAGGCTTTTCGGTGCTAACTCGGTCTAAGTCCATTTTTGTAGGGTATCTATCAAGCTCAGCATCATCGTACCCAAATCCTAAGATAGCGCCGGTTTTTTCAATAAAAGTGGTGTAATCAGGGTTGTTCTGTGCAGCTGTGAGAATATTAACGATTTGTTCAACGCTGTTAGCATCACCATCTGGACTAGGTAATACATTGGCTACCATGGCTTGTAAGCCTACCGCGTACACATGACTGTGGCCATCTACAAAGCCAGGCATTAGGGTCTTGCCTTGTAAATCAATCAGCTTCGTTTTACCAAACTTATGCTCAAGGGCTTTAGTTTTATCACCCACAAAGATAATTTTGTCGCCTTGCGTTGCGATTGCTTGCGCATACTCTGGTTCATCGCCAGTCATTGTAAGAATATCACCACCATAATAAATGGTATCTGCTGCACTCACTTGCAGTGGAAGCGTTTTAGCTGTTTGTTCAGAGGTTTTATCGCAAGCCGTTAAGGCAAGCAATGAACATGCAATTGCGAGGTGATGTTTCATATAATCTTCCTTGAATTCTAAGTATGTCTAATAATATAGTCTGTTTGCTCAGTTTGTGTTTTTATATTGGACTTAAATTTCATTAAAGTACAAGACAATAGCGGCGCCATCTAGGCTACTGCCATTGTGAATGTTGATACCAATACCAAAGTTATCGAACCATGACGTCCATTTTCTGCTATCCCATAAAAAGCCAATACCGTATTCATAAAAGTGATCGGTCCCAAATGCTACCCGACTATCGCCGCCTAAATCGATACGTTGGCCTTTGATGTAAAAAGCTTGCTCAAAAACCCCGATTTTGAACATGTTAAATTTAGCTTTAATACCATTGAGTGTGCGCCATGTCTCAGGCGCCGCATTATTTATTCCATCAGGGTGAGAGAGTGCCCAGCCATAGTAATAATTAAAGTTAAGTTTGTACTCGTAATAGCCCCAATGCCTAGGTAAGCGATAGATCATGGTCGCATTAGGGTTTAACACCAGTGCATTACTATTGAGGTTGGTGTAAAGATTTTCAGCTAAAGGCTTAAAATTACGTCTAGACTCGGGAGAGTTGTACTCATAATCATTGTTGTAATGTAAGTAGTGAGTATTAAAACCAAATTGATATGACCATTTAGAGCCAAGTGCTTTTTCGGCATTAAAACCGATCATCCCGTTATACACTGTTTCTGAAATATAGTCGTCAGCCACATTATCAAAAAGCGAAATGAAATCTGATTGATTTAAATAGCTTACTTTGCTGGTCAGGCTTAGTTTGTGTTGATAAACAGGCTCATCAAGCTGCCAAGTGTAAGGAATACTGTAAAGTTTGAGTTCTTTTCTAAGCGCAATACTGTCTTCATCTTTGTTGGCATGTTGCGAGTCAAACAGTGTTTGTGGATCAAAATCACCAAAACCTAAGGTAATACTATCACCATCGGTTAAAACCAACGACGTGGCAAAGGCCGATTCGAGCTGCTTAGTCGGGTTTGCACATAAATTAAATACACTTAAAGTGTGCAGTAGAAGCCACAGCTTAAATAGTTTTCTCATAAAAAATAACAATAAAAATTAATGTCTTAATAATAGTCGCAAAGTTAGCTTTCAACAATCTCAGGTACAAAAAAGCCAAGCTTCAAAGCTTGGCTTTTTTACACCTTTAAGAAGCGCTTTAAGGCTGATAGTAAATCGGTGATTCAGGGCCAACTGGGAAACCCAGAACAAATACCCATAAGTAGAATAACGCGACCCAACCAACAAAGAAGATCATGCTGTAAGGAAGCATGGTCGCAACCAATGTACCAATCCCCATGTCTTTCTTATACTTAGTCGCAACAGCCAGTATCAAACCAAAGTAACTCATCATCGGGGTGATAAGGTTAGTAACCGAGTCACCAATTCGGTACGCCGCTTGAATAGTCTCTGGCGCATAGCCGATTAGCATTAACATTGGTACGAAGATGGGGGCCGTTACAGCCCATTGTGCAGATGAAGAACCTAAGCTTAAGTTTACTAATGCACACATTAAAATGAATAGCACGAATACTTCAGGGCCAGTTAGGTTTAATGCTTGTAAAAGAGCAGCACCGTTAATGGCTAAAATTGTGCCTAGGTTGGTCCATTTAAAGAAGGCAACAAACTGTGCTGCAAAGAAAACCAGCACAATGTACATACCCATCGAGCTCATACTTTTACTCATGGCATCGATGACATCTTTATCGTTTTTCATGGTGCCAACAACGCGGCCGTAAACAAAACCCGGAATACCAAAAGTCACAAAGATAAATACCACAATGCCTTTTAAAAATGGTGAATGTGCCACAAGGCCTGTTTCTGGATTACGTAAAATGCCGTCTTCAGGGACAATTGTCCAAGCAAGTAATAGTGACACCACTAACAGTGACACACCCGCCCATTTTAGTCCTGACTTTTCTTTATCGGTTAAACCGGCAATATCATTTTTAGGCAAATCGTTGCTTGCTTCATCAGGGTTGTACTTACCAAGGCGCGGCTCAACGATTTTCTCGGTAACAAACGTACCTAAAATGGCAATTAAAAATACCGAAATCATCATGAAATACCAGTTTGCTTCAGCGCCAACTTGATAATTTGGATCAATCATTTGTGCTGCTGGCGTGGTGATACCAGCAAGTAGCGGGTCAATGGTACCGAGTAATAAATTGGCACTGTAACCACCAGAAACACCGGCAAATGCCGCAGCAAGACCGGCAAGAGGGTGACGACCAAGGCTGTGAAAGATCATGGCTGCTAATGGAATAAGTACGACGTAACCAAGCTCAGACGCCGTATTTGATAAAATCGCAGCAAACACCACCATAAAAGTAACTAAACGCTTAGATGCGCCCATTACCATGCCGCGCATAGCAGCAGAGAGTAAACCTGAGTGTTCTGCAACACTTACACCTAATAAAGCGACTAATACCGTACCAAGTGGTGCAAAGCTGGTGAAGTTCGTAACAAGGCCAGTAACGATACGCTGCAGGCCTTCGGCACTAAGTAGGCTGACAACTTCAATAACACCATCAGGGTCTCGACCAGCAGCGCCTTCAGGGCGTGGGTCGATAGCGCTTAAACCATACCAATCGGCAATGCCGCTAAAAACGATAATAGCAACGCAGAACATTGCAAATAAAGTGATTGGGTGGGGGAGCATATTACCCAAAAATTCAACGGTGGCTAAAAATCGGTTAAACAACCCATTATTACCACCTTCATGGGTGTTGTGAGAGTTTATAGTTTTTGACATGTCCAGTTCTCGTTATTTCAAAATGGCGCTAACCTAGCATTTTTTACCGGACAGATCATGTTTTAGCGGTGGGAGAACTAATAGGTACGTTCCAAAATGCCCTTGTACAGCAAGGGATAGCGGCGCAAACGTTTGCCAATGTAATCATCGGCTAGAATTTGCGCACAGATTTGCTCTACATCGTTACTTGCTTCAAATACCCAATCAAAGCGCTCAATAGCTAGTAGAAAACCACGCTTGAGGAACTGTTGTTCACGATAGTAACTAAGGTTTTCGCGAATGATATCTAACTTATCTGGGTTAGATTTTAGCTCATTAATAACTTGGTTAATAAACGCTTGCTGTTGCTTTGACTCAGCTTTTACCCGTCGTTTCATTACTTCTTTACAGTTCCTGTTCTGCGATATAAAGCACTTTCTTTAAAAAGTCCTCTTTGTTCTTTTCATGTTGATAGTCAAGGTGATAAGTATTGTGAAAACCAAAGCGCAGTAACACGCCACTGCCTTTTAGATAGACCGTATAACCATCGATATCCGAAAAAGCGCAAATACCCTCATAAAGCTTTCCATCTTCATGGTCTTCACCGTGTTGAATGATTTTTTCATACACTGAGAGGATCAATTTACCGTCTAGTTCATTTTTCATGATGACTCCTTTTTGAAGTAATACGTTTCAGATCTATAAAAAGTTTAGTGCTATTTTATGTAGGTATTAATTGTGTTGTTGTATTTTTAAAACCTTACTTTGCGATAAATCACTAAAATCACATTTAGATAGCAGATGTCGAAAATTTACAATATTTTCTCTTACCTTAAACTTAAGATAGATTTTATTTGAGGGACACACAATGAAATATAAGTTTATACCCCTGATACTACTAACAGGCTTGTTGCTTGTAAGCAAAAGCATATCAGCAAATACAGCTCCCCTGATGTTAGAAAATGAAGCGGGGAAAATAGTTAAACTTGACAGTTACTTAGGCAAGAAGCCCGTTTACTTAAAGTTTTGGGCGACTTGGTGCAAGCCATGTATGGAGCAAATGCCACATTTTCAGCATGCATATGAGCAATATGGCGATAAAATTCAATTTGTGGCTATTAATATTGATCTCAATGATGATGCAGACGCTGTTGCTAAGGTTAAAGAGCGTTTTTCACTTACTATGCCAATTTTTACTGATCACACAGGGCAAGTTGCTAAACATTATGAATTTATGGGCACCCCTTTTCATGTATTGATTGATAGTGATAAAAAGGTGATTTTTCAAGGCCACGAAGCTGATAAACCGCTTGATAACACATTACGTTTGTTATCACACAATGGCAAAGTTGATGAAGCGCGCTTATTAAACGAAAAGCAAGGCCAAGCCACTCCTTTGCTTATTCCGAACAAAGGAAAAAAAGCCGTATTATTTACCGCAACATGGTGCGACTGGTACTTAGTCGACACGCGCCCTGCAATGGCAAAACAGTGTGAATTAGCACAGCAACATGTTAATCAGTTGGCAGAGCAAGGAGTTGATGTCGAGGTTAAAGTGAGTCAGTTATGGACTGACCAAAGCGCAGTGCAAGAATATGTTGATAAATTCTCTGCAACCATGCCAGTTTCAATCGATTATGGTAATGATTTATTTATCGAAAATGGCATTAATTCGGTACCCAGTTTACTTCTCTACAACGACGGAAAATTAGTCTCTAAAAAAGCTAAATTTTAGCTAAAAAACGCTTAATTTTGCTTTGTAATTATGCAAATTTAGCCTATGCTCTAGGCTCATTACACAGTGAGCCTAGAGCATGATAGATAAGGCATTATTAGCAAAAACACGCGAGTTATCTGACCGATTAATCGCACTGCAAACACCCATTCGTATCCTTGATGCGATTAATTGGGATAAACAAATCAAAGAAGAGTTTTTTAAGCATAAGTGCCAAAAGAACCCAACAGTTGATCAAGCCTATTACCAACAGCGTGACCTTGGTTTTGTACCAAGTGAGTTACGTCGTGCGTTTTCTGATTTAAATCGCGATATCATCAGCCAGCTAGGGCAATTAAACCCAATTGCGCAATATATGAGCAAGATGTGTGCTGAATATAAAACCGTACTCAGTATGATTGAATATCGTGGTACTCCTGAATTTCATGATTTGTCTGTTGAGTTGTTTGGTCATCCAAAAGATTTATTCCATGCTGGAGAGCCTTCACTTTCTGAACTTGCAACCATGCTTGAGCAGCCGCTAAAAAGCATGCTTGATGCTGATATCTTGCCTGATGATCCAAAAAACATTGATGCAGAAGATGCAGTAAAAATTTTAGCATCACAAGTAGCTCAAACGATGCCGGGCATCGACGTTGAGGTTATTCTGAGTGATGGTATTGTGAGTGATGCTGCGGCAGGTGCAAATAATATTAAACTTAATCAAGATGTTAAATTCTCTCAAAGAGAGCTAGATATTCTTGAGGTGCATGAAGGCTGGATCCATGTTGGGACCACGCAAAATGGTCTTGCACAGCCATATTTAACTTGCTTAAGTAAAGGCACTCCGAGCTCTACGGTCACCCAAGAAGGTCTTGCTGTCTTGACCGAAATTATTACCTTAAAGTCAACGCCACGACGTTTAGCAAAATTAGTGAACCGTATTCAAGGTATTACTAAAGTCATTGATGGCGCAGAATTTGTTGATATTTATCGTGATTATGTAGCGCAAGGGTTGAGTAAAGACGAAAGCTATACACTTACTCAACGCGTGTTTAGAGGCAGCACAGCAACAGGCTTACCTTTTACCAAAGATATCGCCTACATCAAAGGTTTCGTGTTGGTGTATAACCTTATTCGGGTTGCCATTCAATTAGGCCGAATTGATCAATTGCACTTATTATTAGTCGGTAAAATCTCAATTGATGATTTCAGGCTGATATCGCAATTACATGATTTAGGTGTGATTGAAGACCCTAAATTTATACCACCACACTTTAAAGACTTACGAGGCCTAGCAACGTGGCTAAGCTTTGGCCGTTTTATTGGTAACTTGTCGTTTGAACAATTAGAAAACGATTACAAACCACTCTTTCTTTAAACAAAGAAATAAAAAAATGCAGCTGGAATGAGCAGCTGCATTTTAAGAGTTAAAGCATGTTGCCTTACATGCTTTTAGTCGAGGAAACGATTAACCGGTGAGTGCGTCAACCTGTACTACATCATTCAGTACGATAACTTCTGCACGTTTGAAGAAGTTAAAATCTGTTGCAGTTGCTAATGTGTAAGCACCCATCATACGGCTGATGATTAAATCGCCATTGTTTAATTTTGGTAGCATGATTGATTCACTTACTACGTCGATGCTATCGCAAGTCGGGCCTGCTAACACGGACTCAACACGTTCGTTTGATTGTTTGAACGAGTCGATAGGGTATGAGGCTTCATCAAACAATAAACCACTGAATGATCCATAAATACCATCATCTAAATAGTACCAAGGCTTACCATCACGCACTGCTTGACCCATGACCGATGCAACACTGGTAACCGCACTGGCTACAATAAAGCGACCTGGTTCAGCAATTACGCGAACTGTCTCTGGTAACTGTGCTAAGGCATCATTGATTGGCGCACAAAATTCCTCAATTGGCAGCACGTCTTTGTGGTAAGGCACAGGGAAGCCACCGCCAATATCAAGTGTACTAAGCGCAGGTAATCCTAATGCGGCTACGTCGTTAATCACTTGATTACATGCAGCAATGGCAGTGACATATTTAGCTGGGCTTGCTGTTTGCGAGCCAACATGGAACGACAACCCTTTAATACGAATACCTAATTGTTGCGCGTAGCTAATGATTTCAATAGCCATTGCTGGGCTACAACCAAATTTTTTCGATAAATCAGCGAATGCTTCCGCATTACGAAAACTTAAGCGAACAAGTAACTCAACCTGGTCTTTGTATGCAATGAACTTTTCTAATTCGTTGATGTTATCAACCACAAACACATTACAACCGTATTCAAGTGCATCACGAATATCACGATCACGTTTGATTGGGTGCGTGTGAATAGTACGATCACTTGGTACGCCTTGGCTAGCGACTAAGTCAACTTCACCGCTGGTTGCTAAATCAAAGCTGGCGCCTTCTTCTAAAAGCGTACGAACAACCGCAGGATGAGGAAGTGGCTTTAATGCAAAGTGTAATACAACGCCAGGCAAAGCACGGCTTAATGCACGGTATTGATGACGAATAGATTCACAATTAAGCACCATTAATGGCGCGCCATGTTGCTCAACGAGCTGCTCAATAAATTGGTTTGAAGGTTGTGCTACAGGTTCGTTTGCAGCAACCGACGCTGCAGGTACTTTGATTGTTAAATCTTGTGTAAGTGTTGAAATAGCCATTTTACTCTCCGGCAATTAAGCAACTGCTCGGAAAAAAATGGAAGTCCGAGTCAGTTGAGTGTTATTAAGCGCACAGTTTGTTCTGTGCAATCAAATACACTCTTGGATAGTTGCTCTATCGCCTTGCTACAAACAGGGTTTGTAATGTACTCGGATTGGCTATCATCAAGAAGCGGCGAGATAATAGATCTGCGTTTTAATTTACGCAAGTGTTTTTTGCTAATATTTTGAGTTATTTTTATGCAAAAGTTAGAGGCTGCTTAGTCGTTTTGAAAGAGTATTCCATACTTATTAGAATAGGTTTCAAGCATTGAGTTTAAAACCTGCTCTGAGTTCCCTTCTTTATGGATCTGCTTTAGATATTTAGCCATTCTTTCGCTAAGCATGAAGCTATCCATTAGTTGTATAGCCTTACGGCCTTCAGGGGTTTTACTACAAGTAAAAAAACCATCAATAAATTCTGGATACTCAGCAATTTTTCTTGAAGTTAATCTTGCTAATTGCTCTGAAGATAAGTGAGCTTCTAATGCTTCTCGATAAGCTATTATGTAGTCAATGCGTTTATTCATTAATAATAAACTCAGTTGAAGAAATGCATTTTCACCATAAATATAAGCCACATTAGTTTTTTGGTTCGCAAAAACAGTATCAAGTTCGCGATAGCTTGCGGAGCCAATAACACCAAAAATTCGTTTTTTGTTTAGTAAAGTTACCACCGAGACAGGGTTTAGTTCATCTTGGATTGTTTCATTTAGAGCAAATATTTCACGTTGGACATGCATAAAAGTTGGGATGGTGGAAAAAAGCATGTTTTTAGCGCGTTTAGGCGATTTTATTGCGTTAAAAGTACAACTAGGTTCATTACTGGCTAGTCGTTTCATTAATCTTGCGTGATTTGTTAAGTCAGGTACTAAGTTAAAGTGATCAGCTAGAGCAGGCTGTAAAACATTATCAAGATGGCGGGTAAGAGTTTGTGTATCTACCTCGTTATCATAGTATGCATGAGACAAAATTGTCAGCTTAGGTTTTTCTTTTGCCGTCGCAGTGTTTAGAGTAAATAAAATTACGATAATCCCAATTAGCCTCATACATAAACTCTTTTTAGTTATCGAGCATTGGTGCTCTCAAAAATTTTGTCAGCTGATGCTGCAACAAAGCCAGTGTATAGCTCACCATCTGGTTTTGCGTAGCGCAAAGCAAACTCATAAAAACAACTTGGTACGGCAACAACACCATCGCTAAATTCAACTTCGCTGTCATCAGCAAGGGTTGAAGATTGCTCGAGTAATACCTCTGGTGAACCTTTGATTTCGCCGCCAGATGTATTTAGCGCAAAACCCGCATCTTTAAGTGCTTGGTTTACACTTTCGATATCATCGAATTTAGCCAATTCATTGATGCTCACCGTAAAGTGATTAGCACGGTAACCCCATGCTGACATCCATGCTGCATATTCACTTTCTGCGAGCAGTTTTTTGTAAGTGTCTGAACTTACTTGCCAGTGCGTACCTGAATACAGGAAATTATCGGCTGTAACAGCGTTTTCGTCAATCTGTGCAACCATGTCGTTGACAATCGTTTGCAGCTCTTCTGAACATTGCTCAACAAGTAATTCAGAAATGAAAACTTTAGGTTGCTTAGGATCTGAGTGTTCGAAGTGCTTTGCGTATAGTTTTTTCGCTTCGAAGTGGTACTCGCCGCATTCTTTGTAGCCAACTGCTAAAAAGTGCGCTGCTAGTTTTTCTAAGCCGATTTTTTCATGGTTAAAAGTACGTAAAGCAATGTGATCGTTAATCACGTCATCTTTTTGTGTTGAGCCAAGTAACTCATGTACTTTTACCGCCGATGGCGTAACTGATAAATAGTTGTCCCATAGGTTTTCAAATAGGGCGTTTACATCTGTGTGCATGTTTAATTCCTTCGATTAAGGCGGCGAGGCCGCCAAACAATTATTCAATAATTAAGCCCGGCGCAAGGGTCTGTGGTAAGTTAACTTTTTCGGCTTCAACAGAAGCAACAGGGTATGCACAGTAGTCAGCAGCGTAATAAGCGCTCGCTCTGTGGTTACCACTGGCACCAATACCACCAAATGGGGCAGCGCTTGATGCGCCTGTAATTGGTCGGTTCCAGTTAACAATACCGGCACGAATACGTTTTAAGAAATGCTGGTAGTCATCGCTATCATCACTTAATAAACCAGCAGATAAACCAAATGAGGTGTTATTTGCTTCATTAATCGCGCTATCGAAATCTGTGTAGCGATAAACTTTGATAAGAGGACCAAAGTGCTCTTCATCAGGCATATCTTTAACAGCCGTTACATCAATAATACCAGGGCTTACAAAACCAGTACCCGGTTCAAGATGCTTAAGTTCGACAAGAGAGGTTGCTCCCATATCAAGTAACTGCTGCTGAGCTGCAACCATACCTAGTGCTGCTTTTTCGCTGATCATTGCACCCATAAATGGTTGATCTTCGCTAAAGCTGTCGGCGACTTTAATTTGTTTTGTTGCAGCAATTAATTTTTCTAAAATTGCATCACCATTTGCCGAGTTCTCGATAAATAAACGACGAGAACAGGTACAACGTTGGCCAGAAGTAATGAAACCAGACTGGATAATGTCGTGAACAGCGGCACTTACATCTGCGACATCTTTTACGATCAGTGGGTTATTACCCCCCATTTCCAGCGCTAAAATTTTACCTGGGTGACCTGCAAATTGCTTATGTAATAGGTGACCTGTATTTGAGCTACCCGTAAAGAATAAGCCATCAATATCTTGATGAGAGGCAAGTGCAATACCTGTGTCTACTTCACCTTGAACAAGGTTGATGACACCGGCTGGTAAGCCTGCTTTAAGCCAAAGTTTTAAGGTGAATTCAGCAACATGTGGTGTTAGTTCTGATGGCTTAAATACAACGGTATTACCTGCTAAAATAGCTGGCACAATATGACCATTTGGTAAGTGACCCGGGAAGTTATAAGGACCAAACACTGCAACAACACCATGTGGCTTATGACGAATAAATGCTTTGGCGCCAGGCATTGGGTTTTCTGTGGTACCCGTACGTTCGTTATAGGCTCTGATTGAAATGGCGATTTTACCCGTCATTGCACCTACTTCAGTACGTGTTTCCCAAAGCGGTTTACCTGTTTCGCGGGCAATGATCGTTGCAAATTCTTCGCTATGCTCTTTAAGCTCTGCTGCAAAGTTTTCAAGAATAACGATACGCTCTTCAAGAGTCATATCAGCCCAGCCTAACTGCGCACTACGAGCTGCTTTGATTGCATCAGCGACTTGTTCAGCTGTGGCTGTTTTACCTTGCCAAACAACCTCGCCATTACTTGGGTTGATTGAACTAAAATCATGACCAAGGCCTGCTTGCCATTGGTTATCGATAAGTTGAGTTGTGACACTCATTTTAAACTCCTTAAGTGGTTACAAACGGAAAAACCGTGCTGCATCCCCTTGTTTTAATTTAAGTGCATCTGCCACTTCTTGGCTGACGATTAATGTGTGCTTAGCGTGGTTATAATGAGCATGCTTGGTGAATGTGGCTCTAAAATCATTCACGCCTTGGTTGCAAATAGCTAATGTATCTGAGCTTTGCTCATTGATATGCGCAAGCTCACCAATGCTGATAGGGCAAACTTGTGACTCACGGACACTGCGAATATTGCCAAGCTTTGCTTCTACCGTTGGCCCTGCATCGAATAGGTCGACATAACCACGGTGCTCAAACCCTTCTTTTTCCAAAAGTTTAAGCGCAGGCTTGGTTTTTTCATGAACCTTACCAATCACAGCTTGTGCTTTTTTGCTCAGTAAGTTGGCATAAATAGGGTACTTCGGCATCAACTCGCTGATGAAGACTTTATCGCCTAAACCGACTAAATGGTCAGCCTGTGGGAACTCAATGCTAAAAAAGTGTTCTTGTAACCACTGCCAAAAAGGTGAATGGCCATCTTCATCACTTACACCACGCATTTCTGCGATAATGGTGTCAGCAAAACGCTCGCTATGCTGGGCCATAAATAAAAAGCGAGAACGCGATAAAAAGCGACCTGTTAAACCTTTGCGGTTTTGCTCACGTAAGAACAAGGTACAAATTTCAGAGCAACCAGTGTAGTCATTACACATACTCAGAATATCAACCGTGTTATATACATTGAGAGTAGGTGAATGGTGAACAGTTTTACCTTGGTGGTAATGATATAAAGGAACCGACATTCCTACAGCAGCTTCGATAGCCGTTGTGCCGATAACATCACCCGTTTTACTGTCTTCTAAAACAAATAAATAGGTTTCGTCTTGTGGTTTATTAATGTCTTTTGCAAAACTGCGTTCTGCGCGTTCAATTTTTTCTTGTAGTAAATTGTCGTCAACTGGTAACGAGGTAAAACCATGACCAGATTCAACAGCAATTTGTTTTAACGCAGCAAAATCATTTGCTGTTATAGGACGTAATACTTGCATTAAGTGCACTCCAATGGCGCATGCTTTAAGCATGCGCCAACTAGGATTAACCGTTTACAACGTCTGCAACCGCTTTTTCAAAGCGAGCTAACCCTTCTTTGATATCCTCTAGAGGAATAACTAAAGATGGCGTAAAGCGCACAACGTTTGTACCAGCAACAAGGCTCATTAAACCGTGCTTAGTGCTTGCTACTAGGAAATCACGTGCACGGCCTTCAAATTTGCTGTTAAGAACTGCACCTAATAATAGACCTTTACCACGTACTTCACTAAATACGTCGTATTTTTCGTTGATTGCAGCAAAGCCATCGCGTAACAGCTGTTCGCGCTCTTTAACGCCAGCAAGTACTTCTTCGCTGTTCACAGTATCAAAAGCAGCTTCAGCTACCGCACATGCAAGCGGGTTACCGCCGTAAGTAGAACCATGTGTACCTACTTTTAAATGCGCTGCAATGCTTGCTGTTGTGATCATCGCACCAATTGGGAAACCACCGCCTAACGCTTTTGCTGTTGTAAGGATGTCTGGTGTTACATCTAAGCCTTGGTATGCGTATAAATCACCTGTACGGCCAACACCTGTTTGTACTTCATCAAAAATAAGTAAAGCATTGTGTTTATCACATAATGCGCGAACACCTTTGATAAAATCGCTCGTTGGCGAAATGATACCGCCTTCACCTTGTAGTGGTTCCATCATTACGGCACAGGTGTTGTCACTGATAAGTGCTTCAAACGCAGCTAAATCGTTATAATCACAGTGATCAACAGCAGCAGGCTTAGGACCAAAACCGTCTGAGTAAGCAGCTTGACCACCTACGGTAACAGTGAAGAATGTACGACCGTGGAAACCTTTGTTAAACGCGATGATTTGGTTCTTTTGCTCGCCGTGGACATCTAATGCCCAACGACGCGCTAATTTTAATGCCGCTTCGTTCGCTTCTGCACCTGAGTTTGCAAAATATACTTTATCTGCAAATGTAGCGTCAGTTAACTTTTTAGCTAAGCGAAGTGCAGGTTCGTTTGTCATTACGTTTGATAAGTGCCAAATTTTTTCGCCTTGCTCTTTTAGGGCATTGACAAGCGCTGGGTGACAATGGCCTAAACAATTAACGGCAATACCACCTGCAAAATCGATAAATTCTTTACCGTTTTGATCCCAAACACGTGAGCCTTCACCGCGAACAGGAATAACCTCTGATGGGTTGTAGTTTGGTACCATTACGTCGTTAAAAAGTTCTCTTGTTACTTGCATTTATTACACCTAAATCTGGCTTAGTATGAAAAAAGTTAAATTGCAAAAAATAGGTCAGTTAAGCCGTTCCTGCCTAATTAAGCACGATGAGATTATTTTTCTTATCTATTTTTCTTATTATCTGGGTTAGGAACTTAAATTTGCAGTGCTATTTTGTGAAAAATGACTAAAATAAAAAGCAAATTAACGAAAAGAGTAGTCAAAGTGATAACTTTACAAGATGAAAAACTATTAGCTATCTTAAGAACCAACGCGCGTGCGAGTATTTCAGACCTAGCGAGGGCGCTTAACTTATCGCGCTCAACAGTTCAAAGCCGAATGTTAAAATTAGAAGAAACAGGGGTGATCAAAGGCTACAGCGTAGACTATGGTGATGCCTATTTGAGCCAAATGGTATCAGCCCACGTTTCGATTAAAGTGAAACAAAAACTGACCACCAAAACGAACCTTGAACTAAAGCAGATTGATGCTATTTCACAGCTCTATGCAATTAGCGGTGAATTTGATTTGATCGCCGTTGTGCAAGCTCAAAACCTTGAAAAGTTAAGCCACTTGTTAGATGACATTGGTAACTTAGATGGTGTTGAGCGAACAACGTCGTCGGTGATTTTAGAAACGAAGTTTAAGCGTTAACCTTAACCTTTGATTTAGTTTTTGCCTATAGAACTTAATTTGTATCAGCTTGAGGCGCTTTGCGGATGACTTTCTTTTCGACTTCATCAAGCTTTATAACATAGGCATTACCACCAATGCCTTTAAACTCTTCGTCTGTAAAAACAATCGTGTTGTCATCGTAAAAAGTGATTGCTTCTTTTTGCGTAACAATGCCTAAGTCAATACGTGATACATCACCAGAAAAAAACTTATCACCCCGAAAGTTCTCAAATAACCAAATACTGGTGGAATCAAGTAGAACCAACTTAGTTCTATCTGGGCTAAGCGCCGCGGAAGTGATCCAACAAAGCTTTTCCATGGTGGTGCAAGTTTTGAACGAATCAATTAACTGTGCATCAAAATTAGCTGCATGATCGCCAACTTTGTAAACTTTAGTAATGCCATCAAATGGCTCAGTACGATTTTTGGTAAATAGATACAAATGTCGCCCTAAGGCTACAAAGGCTTCTAAATCAAAATTTCGCTGATCAGGTTGGATGGGGCGGCCATCCATTTCGGGGTATGTAAACTTGATAATCTCTGCTTCAGTGGTGTCGCCTTTAATATCGATTGGATTTTCGATTTTATAAATGGTTAACCATTTTCGGTCGTTTTTGTTATTGCCAAAATCACCCAAAAAGAAATGACCAAATTTATTTTGCGTCATATCTTCCCAATCAATGTTTTTAGCATTGGTTACCAAGATTTCTTTTGCAATAGACCCATCTTGATTAAGGCGGTAAAGTTTTGGCTCGTCGCCACTGTCGTTAATAGCCCAAAGTCGATTAAATTTATCAAATTCAATCCCTGAGATTTCTTTGACTTTGGGGTCTACAGACAATCTTTTCTTACTATAGAGAGTGTAAATAGATGAACCAATGAGTAGGCTAGTGATCGCGAAGGAAACTAAAAAAATGGTTAATAGGCTTTTTTTTAACATCAACAGGGTAAAAGTACAGATTAATAGCTGGGATTATAGCGGTTTGTGCTATTTTTGTATATTCCAAACACCACGGCCGGTGGCTGATATAAAGTTTAAGTTATCTTGCAAAACTTTGTGCCCTACATTTAAAGATGACTCTGGGTGACTTATCAAATAACCTTGAATACTGTTGATACCCATAGATTTTACCAATTCAAATTGTTTTACATCTTCAACACCTTCAGCCACGACTTTTAAACCGAGCTTAGCACCTAGCTCGCTCACAGAGTGCATTATTTTATGGTATTTAGCGTTATCTTTAGCTTGCGATACGAATAGACGATCTAATTTAATAACATCAATTGGAAGATCTGCAAGCGTACTTAACGAGCTAAAGCCAGTCCCAAAGTCATCAATTGCGATAGTAATACCTTCCGCACGCAATTGTTCGAGTGTTTGAATAATCTTATTGCTTGCTTCAATAAAAGTAGATTCAGTGATTTCAAGCATTAATGCGTGGGCAGGGAGGCCTGTTTTTGATAGTTTATCCATAACCCAATCATAGATATTGCAATGCTTTAACTGTACTCCTGAGATATTTACAGATATTTTAACTTTTCTCATACCTGCGTTGTACCATGCCGACATTTGCCTACATGATTCGAGCATTATCCAGTCTCCAAGTTCTAGAATAATATTCGACTCTTCTGCGATCGGAATAAACTCCTCGGGAGAAATAAGTCCTTCTTTTGGGTGCTCCCACCTAACAAGCGCTTCAAAATAATCAATGGCGCAGTCATCAACATCAACAATAGGTTGAAACGATAAATGAAAATTTTCGCTTGCAATTGCAAGACGCATTTCGTCAAGTAAATAATGATATCGCCTAATTTTCTTGCCCATATCAGGTGAATAGACTTTAAAAATGCCTCGACCATCGGTTTTTGCTCTATACATAGCAACATCAGCCATCTGTAACAGTGATTGTGGTGTGGCTGCACTATCTGGGTAAACCGCAATGCCTATACTTGCACTAATTTTTATTAGTTTATTACCTAAAACGAAGTCACGTTCTATTTCGTGTAAAACATTTTGCGCTACATCTAAGGCTCTATTTTTACATTCTTTAAGGTCAATAAATATCGAAAATTCATCACCACCTAGTCGGGCTAAGTTTTGATCTAGTTGGCTCGTCGGAGATAAGTTAGATAACTTATGGTGTCGCATTATGCTACTTAAGCGTGATGCGACTTGCATTAGAATTTCATCCCCAAAACTATGACCAAAAGAATCATTTACTTGTTTAAAACCATCTAAGTCAATAAAAAGTAATGCGCAACGATATTTTTGTCGCTCTGCGATTCTGAGTTGTTTGGCTAAATGCTCTATGTATGCGTGGCGGTCAAGCAGGTGAGTGAGCTTATCTTGAAATATACTTATTTCAGACTCTTTAGTGTAGTTAGTGATATGCTTGCTAAGAGCGTCATAGTTGACGCGGAGTTGCTCAATATGCGGTTGTTTAGCTGTAGAGCTGGTAGCTAAGTTGAGACTTTTAAGTAAATCAGATGCTTGAGTATTAAGCAATTTGAGAGTGTAACTCTCATTTCGAGTTTGTACTTTTATATTTACTATCCAGCTTACAGCCATTATCAATAATAATAGTATAATTATATTTATTGGAGCTAACAGTGTAGATAATATTATATCTGATGAAAGTGCCGCGACAGTCAGCCCTTGCTCAGAATTTATTACTATATAGGTTTTATTCTCTTTTCTTATTATGTTTTGCCCTCTTAATAAAATATTATACCAAGCCGTTTTTGTTATCTGCGATTCTACACCAGTTAAATAGTACAGCTCTATTCCGCTATCAATATAATTTAAATCATTAATTTTTTTTGTTAATAAGATACTCATCCCATAAGCGAAAGCAATTATAGTAATAATAATCGTGAATGAAGTTCGTATTGCATTTGTCATCTAGAGTACCATTTTGGTGCATTTTTATAAGTTGTGCTCACCTTTATAATGTCAGTAATTATATTGTTACAGATAAGTTAGCAAAAGCGTTTTATTGATAATGGTGTTTAGATTGGTACAAAATGTGAAAATTCACATCGTTTAGAGTATAAGCTCTATTTGTTGGGTGGTAGTGAGCTAATAATATTCGCTTAGTGTTTACTATGTAAAATAAATTTACTTTACTGGAAAAACGCCCGGTTTTAAATTTTTAAAAGGTTTTTATTTTTATTTTAAAGCTGGGTCTGATGTTGGTTTGATAACTAGTTTTAAATTTTAAATTTACGATTTTGTACTTATTGTTTTTGTCTTTCTGCTTGGGTAGTTTTTAAATAAGTTAATTGGGTAGTAAAAATTAACGGTTGGTTTTGCTTTGTTTTGTAGGTTTTTTCTGGAAGGAATAACGATTTATATATGTCTCATATAGATTTATATAATTTACCTTACAGAAACAATGTAATTTATTTTTGTAAATTATATGCTTATATTTTTTACGAAATGAAATAGTGTCTTTTTAGTGTTTTTGCTCTAATTGTTCACTTCAATTTAATTCACTTTACCCAACCCAATTTGTTATCTACTTTTTATAAGTCATTACGAGAGTAGATAAAACATACTGAAATTAAAGTGTATTTTATCATCAACTTGGTTCAGTTATTGCTCGTAATAATACAGCAATATGATTGTTATAATTTTTGTTTAATTTACGCACTATGTTGGTGCGAAAAATAAACAGTTGCACTGTCATAATGCGTAAATATAGGTTTGATTTACTTAATGAACTTGATGATTTGGTAATCAAGTTTATGAAACCTGGAACGCACAGCCTCCGCTTATAGAGTCGTTGAATGCGGTACTGTGGCAAGGATTAATTTACCAATTGGTTGAATTGGAGCCCACTATGCTAAGCAAACGTTTTTTTAAAACTAAAGACGAAACCGAAGTTACTTTTGAATTTAAGCATCCTGATGCTGAAGATGTGCAATTAGTTGCGGAGTTTACAGATTGGCAGCCTGTGCCAATGAAGTTCAATAAAAAAGAGCAAGTTTTCAAATGCAAGCAGCGTTTACCACTTGATCAAGAGTTTCACTTCCGTTACCTAATCAATGGCGAGACATGGGACAACGACCACCAAGCTGATGGTTATATTCCTAACGGTTTTGGTACTGATAACAGCATTGTTAATACCCAGCGCGCTTAGGTGTTTTGATGCACTCACTATCTCAGTTATATTACCTGCATGGCATAGGCTATGAATATACTAAATACACTGGTGAGCATGTTATTTTCGATGAAAGTACACGCAAGCAGGCGCTTAGTTGTTGCGGTATAAATACCCAAGATTCTGATGTAATAAACCAACTTAATTTTGCATTAGATGCAGGTACTTGGCTGAACTTGTTGCCTCATACAAGCATTATTGAGGCACACCATCCAATTTTGAAAGTACGCGTTGATGAGCGTTTATTAACACGCTCATGTACTCTAAGCGTGCCTTCGCTTGATATTCATTTTACTTGTGAAAACTTGCAAGGTTTAGCTGTACTAGGTGATTACGGCCTAAACGGCATTCGTTATCTTGAGCTTGCATTGCCAGTTCCTGAAATGCCAATCGGTTACCATGATGCACTCATTACAGTGGCAGATCAGCAAGCTCACAGTCAGCTATGGATCACACCTAAAGAAAGCTTTTCTATTGATGATAAAAAGCGTTTGGGCTTATCCATTCAGCTTTATAGCTTATGCAATGAAGAGGGGTTAGGAATTGGTGATTTCGCTGATTTAACAAAACTTATTAAAGCAGCCGCGACTAATAATATGGATTATGTGTTGCTTAATCCGCTGCATTTACTGTTTGAACACAGTCCTGAGAGGGCGAGTCCTTATAGTCCAAATAGCCGAGCGTTATTGAACCCGCTGTATATTGCTGTGTCATTATGCGAAGACGCCAAAAATAATAATGCACTTGATAAATTATTGGCAAATAAACCGCAAACCGATGCGACTTACATTGATTATACATCGGTTAGTGATTTTAAATATCAAGTGTTTAGCTGTTTATATCAACAATTTTGTGAGTTTGCTTCAGAAGAGCGAAAACAGCAGTTCGCTCGTTTTTGTGAAACCCATAAACGCAGCCTGTCGACCATGTTGGTTGGCGACCGTGATTATGCTAGCTATTTACAATGGCAAGCTCACCTTCAATTAAATATCTGCCAGCAAGCTGCCCGTGATAGCGGTATGGCAATTGGCCTTATTAATGACTTAGCCGTTGGCTGTGCAGGTGATGGCAGTGAGTTCAAAAGCCAAAATGAGCTATTTGCCGAAAATGCTCATGTTGGAGCTCCGCCAGATCCTTGGGCTGAACATGGTCAGAATTGGGGCTTGCCGGCACTGAATCCACAAAAGTTAAGTAAAGACAACTTTGCTTTTTATCGCTCACTTATCCGCGCCAATATGGAAGATGTGGGTGGTCTTAGAATTGACCATGTAATGGCAATTCGCCGTCTTTGGTGGTGTTTTGAGAATAATTCCCAGCAAGATGGTTGTTATGTTTATTATCCGTTTGAACAGTTATTAGCAGTGCTTAAAATTGAATCTCATCTTAATCAATGCGTCGTAATTGGTGAAGATTTAGGTGTGGTACCTAATGAAGTGCGTGAAGCATTAAAAGCAAGTGCAATCTATTCAAATGGGTTGTTCTACTTTGAAAAAGATTATCTAGGCGAGTTTTTAGCGGCTGAGCATTTTGCGCCTCATAGCCTTTTAATGATAGCCAACCATGATGTACCACCATTCAAAGGCTGGTGGATTGGCCACGATATTACGATTAAACAACAATATGGTTTGCTTGATGATGAGCAAACTCGGGCTCAATTCGATGCGAGAAACATTGAAAAGCATCGTATGCTTAATTTTATCGCACGAGAGTCACACCAGCATTTATCGTTAGAAACAGATGCCTTTACGGTTTATGAAGCGTTGGCATCCTCATTAGCGGCAGCACCAGCAAAGCTATTTACTATTCAAATAGATGACTTAGATCAGCAAATACTGCCTGTAAATATCCCCGGTACTGATAAAGAGTACCCAAATTGGCGGCGTTTATTGTCGCGTCCAGCTGCGCAGATTATCGAAGCGCAACAGTCATTCTTAGCCAATTTAATTTCGATAAGGAATCAATAATGCGAAGTCGTGTTCGTCAAGAGCAAAGTGCACAATCTGTTATTTATCAAAAACAAATCGATGCATTAGCCAGTGGTTGTTTTAGAGATCCTTTCAGCTTTCTTGGGGCGCATAAAAGTGGCCCTACAAGCTATGAAATTCGTTGCTTTTTGCCTGGCGCAAGCAGTGTTTCGATTCTGCTTGGCACAGAAAAAATCGTTGCGCAGCAACAAGGTGATAGTCATTTATTTGTCGCAAATATCAAATCAAAAACGAAACCTGACTACCAGCTGGATGTTAGCTATAGCAATGAATTTACTCATCAACAATATGATGAGTACAGCTTTGAAAGCAGCTTAGATGAACAGGCAATGTATCTGTTTAATGAAGGCAGTTTAGAGCATGCGTATCAACATTTTGGTGCACATTTTGTGACTCAACAAGGGGTTGATGGTGTTCGCTTTACAGTGTGGGCGCCGAATGCCAGTAGTGTATCGGTTATTGGTGAATTTAATTATTGGCAGCGTAATCGTCATTTTATGCGTTTTCATCCTGCCAGTGGGGTATGGGAGTTGTTTATTCCTGGGCTTAAAGAGCATCAATGCTATAAATTTGCTATCACCACTGTGACCGGAGAAGTGCTTGATAAAGCTGATCCATTTGCGTTTAAGATGCAACAAGCACCGGGTACAGCGTCAGTGCTACAAAAGCTAAAAACAGGTATTCAGCTTTCTGAAAGGGCGTTAGCAAATCGTGCAAAAAGAAACAGTGTTGATGCGCCTGTTAGTATTTATGAAGTGCATGCGGGTTCTTGGCAAAGACGAGATGACGGCAAGCGCTATCTCACATGGCGTGAACTTGCTGATAATCTTATTCCTTACACTAAAGAGCTTGGCTTTACGCATCTACAATTAATGCCAATCAGCGAGTACCCATTTGATGGTTCTTGGGGTTATCAACCCGTTGGATTATTTGCCCCGACCAGTCGCTATGGCAGCTTTGAAGATTTTGTTTACTTCGTCGAGCAATGTCACGAAGCCGATATTGGCCTTATTCTTGACTGGGTACCTGGTCATTTCCCAAGTGATCCTCATGGTTTACATCGTTTTGATGGCACCCATCTATACGAACACGCTGATGTGAGACAAGGTTTTCACCCTGATTGGAATACCTATATCTACAATTATGACCGCGCAGAGGTTCGTAGCTTTCTGATTGCGAATGCAATGTACTGGCTACATGAATTTGGTATTGATGGCTTACGTGTGGATGCGGTTGCCTCAATGCTTTATTTAGACTACAGCCGTGAAGAAGGGCAATGGGTTGCAAATCAATACGGCGGCAGAGAAAACTTAGGCGCTATTGAGTGCTTAAAACAAGTCAATATGCGCTGCTATGCAAAAAATCCGGGCATTATGATGGTGGCTGAAGAGTCAACTGCGTGGCCGGGTGTTACGCGCCAAGTTGACCATGATGGTTTAGGTTTTGGTTATAAGTGGAATATGGGGTGGATGAATGACAGTTTGCATTATATGCAGCGCGATTCCCTTTACCGTTCGCATCACCACCACGAAATGACCTTTTCGATGGTTTACGCCTACAGCGAGAACTATATTTTACCGCTTAGCCATGATGAAGTGGTGCATGGTAAAGGCTCATTAATTGAAAAAATGCCAGGGGACGACTGGCAAAAGTTTGCAAACTTACGTGCATATTATGCCTTTATGTGGGCGCATCCAGGTAAAAAATTATTGTTTATGGGTGCTGAAATCGCCCAGCGTAAAGAGTGGAATCACGACCAATCGCTTGATTGGCATTTACTTGAGCATATTAGCCACAGTGGCATGCAGCAAACGATTAAAGATTTAAATGCTGTTTACACTAGTACGCCAGCTTTATACGAGCAAGATACCAGCCCAGCGGGCTTCGCGTGGCTCGATAGCAATAATGCTGAGCAAAGTATGTTTAGCTTTATTCGCTATGCAAAGAAAGCAGAAGATTTTGTGGTTGTGATATGTAATTTAACGCCACAGGTGTATCACGACTACGTGATAGGTGTGCCAAAAGCTGGTACTTATCAAGTTATTTTGAACACAGATAAAGCGGACTATTTTGGTTCTGGCGTTGATGCAACTAGTCACGCAGAGCAAATCATCGTAAGCCAAGCGATTGAAAGCCATGGCTTTAATCAAAGCATCAGTGTGTCTTTGCCTGGTCTTGCGACAATTTACCTTAAGAAGGTGAGCGATGAGTCATAGTGTTGAACTCGAAGTTGGGGTGAGCTCGCCTTTAGGGGCATCTGTTGTTGGTGAGGGCGTAAACTTTGCTGTGTACGCACCACAAGCACAACATATGTCTTTATGCTTATTTGATAGCAGTGGTCATTCAGAAATTCTCACCCTAGCGATGCATATGAACGAAGGCGGTATCTGGACACTAAAAGTGAGTCCTCTGAAAAGTGGCGCCTTGTATGGCTTTCGCGCTGATGGTGAGTACGCACCCGAAAAAGGACTATTTTTTAATAATCACAAATTGCTGTTAGACCCTTATGCGCGTGATTTATATGGCGAGTTTACGTGGAGTGAACGTCACTATGGGCAAATGCCTGTAGGAAAGTTAAGCCAGGTTAACAATGCTATTGATATTCCAAAATCTCGAGTTCGTGAGTTGGCACCTTACACAGGTAAAAAGCCGAATCACAGCTGGGGTAAAACGGTTATTTACGAATGTCATGTAGTTGGTGCAACCTGTCGTCATCCTGAGATCCCAAAATCGTTACAAGGTAAGTTTTTAGGTTTAAGCCATCCTAGCTTTATTGAGCATTTACGCACTATTGGGGTGACTTGCCTAGAATTATTACCTATTCATGCATTTATCAGCGAGCAGTTTCTTACCGCTAAAGGTTTACAAAATTACTGGGGCTACAACACGCTTAACTTCTTTACGCCGCATAAAGAGTATCTCGTTAATGATGATATTAGTGAGTTTCAAGAAATGGTGGCAGCGCTTCACAAAGCGGACATAGAAGTAATACTCGACGTGGTTTATAACCACACAGCTGAGGCGGGCACAGATGGGCCTATTTTATCACTACGTGGCTTAGACAATTTAGGTTATTACCGCACTGTTGCTGATAAACCGCAGCATTATATTAATGATACCGGCTGTGGTAACACGGTAAATATTGATTCGCCTCGTTCTTTACAGCTGGTACTTGATAGCTTGCGTTATTGGGTTGAAGTGATGGGGGTCGATGGCTTTCGTTTTGACTTAGCAACCATTTTAGCGCGTAACCCAAATGGCTTTAATCAGGCACATGCGTTTTTCCAAGCGATTAATCAAGACCCCGTACTCAGCCAAGTTAAACTCATTGCAGAGCCTTGGGATATAGGCCCAGGAGGTTACCAATTAGGGGCTTTTCCGGCACCGTGGCGTGAATGGAATGATAAATATCGCGATACGATAAGACGCTTTTGGAAACAAGAACAGGGCGTAATTGGTGAGCTTGCAAAACGTTTACATGGCTCGTTTGACTTGTTTGAGCATAACCTACGTGGGCCACTTAACAGTATCAATTTTATCACTAGTCATGATGGTTTTACGCTTGCAGATTTAGTTAGTTACGAGAATAAACATAACGAAGCCAATGGCGAGCAAAATCGTGATGGACACAGTGACAATCACTCATTCAATTGTGGCGTTGAAGGGTTTACCAATGACCCACAAGTGAGCAAATTACGCTTACAGCAACAAAAAAATATGCTGTTAACTTTGTTGCTTTCTAAAGGCGTGCCTATGCTTTCATTAGGAAGCGAAATGGCACACTCACAAGGTGGTAACAACAACGCCTATTGTCAAAACAATCGCACAAGTTGGCTTGCATGGAAAGACTCACAATTTAGTCATCCTCTTACACGTTTTATTGACGATGTTTTGCGCATTCGTAAGCAGTTCAGCATTTTTAAACACCGCTTTTTTGTTCACGACAATGACCCGCGTTATGACGTCGCGTGGTTCACTGAATCAGGCACCAATATGCAACAAGACGATTGGCATCAAGGCGATCGCCAGGTGCTGATATACAGCCTGACTGACAAGCACACAAATCAAGCTTTATTGATCATATTAAATGCAGGATCAGAGCCTGTAACTTGCCAACTTCCTAACTTAGATAAAGGAAAATGGCAGTTAGCGCTGACCAGCATTCATCCAATGTCAACTCAGTTTGTTGACAAGGAACACGAGATTGCTGCAATGAGCAGCTGGGTTTTTACCGCCAATTCAGAGGATCTTAATCATGGCTAAAAATGCCGATCAAGTATGTGTTGTTAAGGGCTGGCAGGATGCGCCTACAGTTGATGAAAGTACCTTAGACGATGATTTATCACGCCATTTTTATTACACCCTTGGACGTGACAAAGTAGGTAAATCACAACTGTATTTATACCATGCATTAGCATTAACTATTCGTGACCGATTAGTTGCTCGTTGCCGAATAACAAAACAGCAAATTCATGAACAAAAACGCCGTAAAACAGCTTACTTGTCACTTGAATTTTTAATGGGCCGCGCCCTTGGCAATGCGATTTTAAACTTAGATTTAGATGAGCAAGTAGCTAAGGCGTTGCAAGAATACTGCACCGAACTTGAGCAAGTTGCGGAGGCTGAGCATGATGCAGGTCTAGGTAATGGTGGCTTAGGGCGCTTAGCTGCATGTTTTTTAGATAGCTGTGCAAGTCTTGCATTACCAGTGGTTGGCTATGGTATTCGTTATGAATATGGCATGTTTAATCAAGCTATTGAAAATGGTCATCAAATTGAACAACCAGATAATTGGTTACGCGAAGGGCACCCGTGGGAGCTGAGTGCACCTGAGCAATCAAAACGCGTAAAATTCTTCGGTCATGTTGAAAGCTATACTGATAAACAGGGTCGTGAACACCGTCAATGGCTAGATTCTCATGATGTGTTAGCTGTTCCTTATGATGTGCCGATTCCGGGTTACAAGAACGATATTGTAAACACCCTACGTTTATGGAAATCAGAAGCCACTGACGAATTTGATTTAAGCGAGTTCAATGCGGGTAGTTACTCAGAAGCTGTAGCGCGTAAAAACTTAGCTGAACAAATCACAATGGTACTTTACCCAAATGATAGTAGCGAGAACGGTAAAGAGCTGCGTTTACGTCAGCAATACTTCTTATCATCGGCGAGTCTACAAGACATCATTGATACCTGGGTTAGCAAACATGGCGAAGACTTCTCTGACTTTGCTGATTACCATGTTTTTCAATTAAACGATACGCACCCAAGTATTGCTGTTGCTGAGCTTATGCGTATTTTGGTTGATGAGTATGAGCTAGATTGGCAAGAAGCGTGGTCTATCACGACTAAGACCATGGCTTATACAAACCACACTTTACTTCCTGAAGCATTAGAGAAGTGGTCAGTATCTTTATTTGCCCGATTACTACCGCGTATCTTAGAAATTATTTATGAAATCAATGCGCGTTTCTTAGCCGAAGTTGCGTTAGCTTGGCCTGGTGATGTTGAAAAACAGCGTGCACTATCGCTTATCGAAGAAGGCCCTGAGCCGCAAATTCGCATGGCATATTTAGCGATTGTAGGTAGTTATTCGGTTAATGGTGTGGCTGCACTTCACACTGAGCTGCTTAAAGCTGGCTTATTTAACGAGTTTTATCAGCTATGGCCAGATAAATTCAATAATAAAACCAATGGTGTAACACCGCGTCGTTGGTTAGCACATTGTAACCCAGAGTTGGCTAAACTGCTTAATCAACACATTGGTGATGAATGGGTTGCTGACTTTAGCAAAATTAGCCAGTTACGCCGTCTATATGACGACCCTAAATTCCATAAACAATGGCAAGCTGTAAAGCACACTAATAAGCAACGCCTTGTTGAATTAGTAAAAAACCGCTGTGGTGTACAGTTTGACGCTGAAATGATGTTTGACGTGCAAGTTAAACGTATTCACGAATATAAGCGTCAGCTATTAAACGTACTGCACGTTATTCACCTTTACGATCGTATTCGCCAAGGCGATACAGCAAACATTGTTCCTCGTTGCGTGCTACTGGGCGGTAAAGCTGCACCAGGTTACTACATGGCGAAGAAAATTATTAAATTAATTAATAACGTAGCAGAAGTGATCAATAAAGATCCGCTTGCTAAACCGTATTTAAGAGTTGCTTTTTTACCTAACTACAACGTAACAGCCATGGAAACTATTTGCCCAGCAACTGATTTATCTGAGCAAATTTCTACAGCAGGTAAAGAAGCATCTGGCACAGGTAACATGAAGTTCATGATGAACGGTGCTTTGACTATAGGTACGTTAGATGGCGCTAACATTGAAATTCGTGATGCAGTGGGTGCTGATAACTTCTTCTTATTTGGTGCACGTGCAGAGCAAATTGACGATATCAAAGCACATTATAATCCTGAGCAGATTATTCACCAAACTGACAGCCTCTATAAAGTAATGCAATTACTTGAGAGCGGTCATTTTAACCTGTTTGAGCCTAATTTATTTGACGACATTATTGCGGCGATTAAGAGCCCGCACGATCCATGGTTAGTCGCTCATGATTTTGCCAGCTTTGTAGAAGCGCAAGAGCAAGTTGAACAAGCCTACTTAGATACTGCTCACTGGACAAAAATGAGTATTTTGAATACTGCAGCCAGTGGCATGTTTTCGAGCGATAGAACCATTAGTCAATACAGTGATGACATCTGGCATTTGGAGCCATTAATGGATACTAGTGCACAGCAAAACACACAGAAGAAAAGCAGCTAGCTTAAGACGGAGAGAGTTATGCCAAGTTATGCAAACCGATATATAAGTAGTTTAACAAGAGAAACGTATGCCCTCATCCTAGCAGGAGGGCGAGGTTCACGTTTACATGAATTAACAGACTGGCGTGCTAAACCAGCAGTCTATTTTGGTGGTAAACACCGAATCATCGACTTTCCACTGTCGAACTGTATAAATTCAGGTATTCGTCGAGTTGGTATTGCTACTCAATATAAGTCGCACTCGTTAATTCGTCACGTAAATCGTGCATGGGGCCATTTCAAAAAAGAATTGGGAGAATCAGTTGAAATACTTCCTGCCTCTCAGCGAAATGGAGATGACTGGTATTGTGGTACAGCTGATGCGGTATTCCAAAATATGGATATTATCCGCCATGAGCTGCCTAAGTATGTGATGATCCTCTCGGGTGACCACGTTTATTGTATGGACTACGGTGGTTTGTTGGCTAAACACGTTGAGACAGGTGCTGATATGACGGTATGTTGTATTGAGGTACCTTGCGAAGAAGCTGCAGATACATTTGGTGTAATGACAGTTGATGAAAGCAATCGTGTTCGTCGTTTTGATGAAAAACCTGCTGAGCCTACTTCTGTGCCTGGTAAGCCAGGGACCTGTTTAGCATCAATGGGTAACTATATTTTCAATACTGAGTTCTTATTTGAACAATTGAAAAAAGACGCAGAAACTGAAGGTTCTGGCCGAGATTTCGGTCACGATATTATCCCTGCTATCATCGAAGAGCATAACGTATTTGCCTATCCGTTTAGAGATGTACATGATGGTCAGCCATACTGGCGCGATGTGGGTACACTTGACTCATTCTGGGAAGCCAACATGGAGCTGGTAATGCCACAGCCACAGCTTGACCTTTATGATCCAAAATGGCCAATTTGGACTTATCAAGAGCAGTTACCACCTGCTAAATTCATTTTTGATGATGATGACAGACGTGGTATGGCTGTTGATTCAACAGTATCAGGTGGCTGTATTATTTCTGGTTCTAAAGTTAAGAAGTCACTACTTTTCTCAAATGTATATGTTCATTCATTCTGTGAAATCGAAGAATCAGTGATATTACCAGGTGTTAAGATCAACCGAAATTGTAAGATTAGGCGTGCTATTATTGACCGTAACTGTGAGATCCCCGAAGGACTTGAAATCGGTTACGATAACAAAGTCGACAAAGAAAATGGCTTTAGAGTCTCGAAAAAAGGGATTGTGCTGGTCACTCGTGATATGTTGAATGAGCTTGCAAAGAAGTTAGAGCAACAAGAGCAAGATAATAAACGCCTTGCTTAAGCAATCGCGCTAAGACAAAAAGGGAGGGCATGTCCCTCCTTTATTTATATTTGAATAATACCAGTTTGCTTAATTAAGTATTATTGCCAATTGGTATAAAAGTTTTATGGAGTACTGCAAAGCATGCATGTATTGATGGTAGCTGCAGAGAATGATGCATTACCGAATGCAAAAGTCGGTGGTGTAGCGGATGTTGTTAGAGATTGCCCTAAAGCGTTAGTAGAAAAAGGCCTTAGTGTTGATGTGGTGATCCCAGATTATGGCTTTGAGTATTTAGAGCGGCATCACATAGGTGTAGTGTACGTGCCCTTTGCAGGTCAAATGCAAAAACTGGATGTGTGGAAGCTTGCTAAAAGTGAAGAAGGTATAACGCAACTGCTTATTTCTCATTGGGAATTTAGCCGTCATAACGGCGCTGTTTATTGTAATGATGAACCGGGCCGTCCGTTTGCAACCGATGCAAGTAAGTTTGCTCTTTTTAACGCTGCTGTTTGCGAAGCCTTATTACAAGGGCTTATTCGCACGCCGGATGTTGTTCACTTACATGATTGGCACAGTGCTTGTGTTGCTCTATTACTTAAATCAGATAGCCGCTATAGAAAACTAGCGCACTTATTTTTAGCTTACACAGTACATAACCTTGCATTGCAAGGGATACGTCCTTTCAAAGGTGATAGCTCAAGCCTAGAAGCCTGGTTCCCAAGTTTAGGTTATAACGGCGAAAGGTTATGCGATCCGCGCTATTTTGATTGCTTTAACCCAATGCGTACTGCTATTAACCTGGTTGATAAAGTACACCTTGTTTCGCCAACTTATTGCCAAGAAGTACTGCGTCCAAGTGATGCTGAAAAAGGCTTTTTTGGTGGTGAGGGACTTGAAGCTGACTTGCAGGCTGCCTATGAACAAGGGCGTGTAGTGGGCATTCTTAATGGTTGCGAGTACCCAGGAATGAAGCTTGAAGACATCAGCTTAGCGAGTCTTTATCAACATGCCGAAAATGCGTTATTTCAATGGATGGCAAAAAGCCCAGTATTAGATTCAAGCTATTACATAGCGCATCAACGATTACTTCAATTTAAAACACGGCCGTTTTCTGGGCCATTAGTAACCAGTGTGGGTCGTTTAACGGACCAAAAAGCACTGTTACTTCGTCAGCCTTATGATAAAGGGCTTGTGTTAGATGAGTTATGTCAGCGTTTAAAACAACATAACGGCTACATGATTATTTTAGGCTCAGGGGATACTGAACTTGAGCACATCATGACATCAGTTATGGCACGTCAAGATAACCTGCTATTTTTAAAAGGTTATGCGCATTATGTTGGTGAATACATGTACCACTTAGGCGATTTATTTTTAATGCCAAGTTCATTTGAGCCGTGCGGTATTAGCCAGATGTTAGCAATGCGAGCAGGACAGCCGTGCTTAGTACATGGTGTAGGTGGTTTACGTGATACAGTAGAACATCATGTGAGTGGTTTTAGTTTCCAAGGCGAGAGTTTGGCATCACAAAGCTACGAACTTGTTACTAGTTTTAGTGATGCGCTTGAGCTTAAAAAATCGCAACCAGAAAAATGGTGCTCAATATGTGAACAGGCAAGAAATGCCCGTTTTACGTGGCAATCCGTTGCAGAAGGCTATTTATCTGGCTTATATCAATAAAAAGTAAGTGATTCATGGTAATTAGGTGACTTTTTTACCAATTTCAGCTATTAATTACTTAGTGTGATATAAAATAAGAAAAGTAGGTAAAGTGGCTGTATTTGTTGCTAGGCAAGCGGTCTTTAATCGTCGTCAACAAGTTGTCGCCTATGAGCTACTATTTAGAGATAGTTTACAAAATAGTTTTCCTGATGTGTCAGAGAGCACGGCAACGGCTCGCCTAATTATGGAAAACCAGCTCAATTTAGGTACTCGTCATATAACGTCGGGTAAAAAAGCATTAATTAATATTGGTCCAGAGTCTTTGAAGCTGGACCTTTGCGCGTTTTTGCCAACAAATGATGTCGTGATTGAGTTACTTGAAACCATTGAGCCAACGGACGAAAATTACGAATATTGCCGTGAGTTATTTCATAACAACTATAAATTAGCGTTGGATGATTTTGTTTACCAACCCGAATGGGACCGTTTTTTAAAACTTATTCGTTTAATAAAGTTTGATGTCCAGCAAACCCCTTTTGAAGAATTGGCCCCGATTGTTCATAAATTAAAAAAGTATCAAAAGATAAAGCTATTAGCTGAAAAACTCGAAACAGCTGATGATTATGAAAAAGCGCATAAAATGGGCTTTGATTTTTTTCAGGGTTATTTTTTTGCTAAACCGAAGATGATTCAGCATCGTGATATTGATTACAATTATGCGCTGGTATTATCGATTTATGCACAAGTCATGCGCCCAGATCCAGATATCAGTGAAATCGCTGGTTTGTTTTCTTTAGATACTGCACTTGCTTATAAACTGTTACGTTTAATAAATAGCGGTGTTTTTCCTATAAAGAGTAAAATTGGCTCATTAAAACAAGCGCTTGTTTATTTAGGTCATGAACGACTTAAAAAGTTTGTTAGCCTAATTATTACTGCCCACAGTGCCCAGTCAAAACCAGCCGAGTTGACTCGGCTTTGTGTTGTAAGAGCCCGTTTTTGTGAATTAATCGCTCAGCGTGTTGCTAAACAGCAAACTGGTGAGGCATTTTTAACAGGGCTATTTTCATTACTTGATGCCATATTAGATCAACCTATGGAAAAGTTATTGGATAGATTGCCGTTTCCTGACGAAATTCATGCCGCTCTCATGCAAGAAAAAAATATCCTCTATTACATACTTGAAACGGTTAAAGCGTACGAAACTGGTAGCTGGTGGGCGCTTGAACAGGCTGTTGCCTATCTAAGTATTGAAAGCGCAGATCTTCCCAAGATATACGAAAATGCAGTAAATTGGAGTGATAGCTGCAGGCAAAACCTATAAGGGATTTATGCGCAATATAAATATGGATGTGTTACGGGGTATTGCGGTACTCGGCTTGATGTTTATGAACATCTACACCTTTGCTGTGTTTGAGTATGACTATACCCCAAGTGCTACGCCACCCTTTTCAGACTCGCTAATTTTCACTATTAATACCGTGTTTATTGATGGGCGTTTTAGAAGCCTTTTTTGCTTGTTATTCGGAGCATCTTTAGTTATTCAATGGCAGCTTTGGCAAAATGTTGAAAAACAACATAAACGGCTAAAAGTTTTGGCATTTATAGGCCTTGCCCATGGTTTTTTATTATGGGCTGGTGATATTTTGTTTATTTATGCTTGTGCAGGCTGGTTAACGCTTAAATTTAGTCAGCAAGATGAAGAAAAAAACTTGCGTATGGGTATGTTGTTTTTACTTCTCGGCGCCTTTATTTCATTCTTACTTACCTTTGTAGAGCCAGATTTTAACCCTGTAACGAGAAGCTCTGAGAGCTTTTTAATGGCGTATGATGCAGCGTATTCTTCTTACTTCGCAGGATTCGTCAGTAACTTTTTGATATTTATCATAATGCTTATTGCTGTACCCCTTATCACTGTGTGGATGGCCGCAGGGTTAATGCTGGTGGGCGTTTATTTATATAAACAAGGGGTATTTGTTCAGGGTTTAACACACTCTCAGCTTAAGTTGATTACTGCTGCAGCGATAAGTTTTACGGCTCTGAGGTTGATGATAGAGCCTGACCAAAGTGTATTCATGTACGCGATTGTAGAACCAATTAATTGGCTTGCTGCTTTAGCTATGGCCATTTGTTATTGCCACATTATTGTGAAAGTAGTTAAGAATATCCCTAATAACTGGTTGCTGCTACAGCAAGCTGGGCGTATGTCATTGACGTTATATTTGATGCAAACAGTCATATTTATATTGTTTTTTAAAGTTGTATTTCCTACTGCTGCGCTTAGCTTTGATAGAATAGATTACTGGTTAGTTATTGCTGTTATGCTTGTTTTTCAATTGTTTTTTTGTAAAGTGTATAGTATGTATTTTAAACAAGGTCCGTGCGAGTTAATTTGGCGAAAATTATCTAATTAATTCCTCGTATACAATAATTATAATAGAGTGAGGCGGTAATGCGGATTTGCTTGTTTGTTCTAACCTTGCTTAGCTATTCACCGCTATATGCTGGCGAGCAATTCTCTGTGCTGTTAGTTAACCCCTCAGTTAAAAGTGATTTATTTTGGCAAAGAGTGACTAATGTGATGCAGGTTGCTGCCAAGCAAAATAATGTCGCTCTTACAACAATTTATGGCGGTGGAAATCGCCACATTCAATTAGCTGAGCTGAAACAATACCTGCAATATAACCCTAAACCTGATTACGCAATTTTAATCAATTACCCAGGTGGCGCAGAGCAGTCAATGAGCTTGCTTGAACAACACAAAGTGCAATTTATCACCCTTGAAGAAACGATTGTTGGCGTAGAGCGAGACGAAGTCGGTAAACCCCGTCAGCGTTTTAAATATTGGTTAGGTGAAGTATTTCACGATAACTTCAAAGCGGGTGAACAACTTGGCAAAGCCTTACTTGAGGAGGCAAAAAATGCGCAGCAAACGCCTCACTTTGTCGCTATCAATGGCCATTATGGCACAGAGTCAGACACCCGTAGTGACGGCCTTGTTCATTATTTACGTAAACAAGATGTTGAGCTTGAGCAAGTTGTCTATGCAAATTGGAGTAAGCAGGAGGCCGCTAATAAAGTGAGCCGATTATTACAACGACACCCAGATACGAATGTGATTTGGTGCGCCTCTGATTTAATGGCACAAGGTGCACTTGAAGCAGTAAAAGGTGAAACAGATAAAGCCTATTTTATAGGTGGCATTGATTGGCTTGATGATAATTTAGACTTAATTGAACAGCAAAAACTCACGGCCAGTGTTGGCGGGCATTTTATGATGGGAGCGTGGGCACTAATTAGCGTTATCGATCATCATAATGGTAACCCTTATTGGCAAAACCACGATGCGATTAAGTTTCAGCTTGGGGTGATCACAAAGCACAATATTCAAAGTTACAGTTGGCTAAGAAACATCAAAGACTGGTCGGTTATCCCTTTTGAAACCTTCTTACTGCAAAACAGCAAAAGCACTGAGTACGCCTTCGATTTTGATACACTACATAGTTTATTGAGCGAAAAGCCAAAAAATGCAGCACTACACTAAAAGTGTAGTCAAAGAGCCTAGATTCTACCTAGCTTGGTAAAGGCTTCTGGTATAAACTAGCGGCTTTAAAATCCAGACAGAAGTGTGCCATGACAGAGTTAAAGCGATTAAATAAATTTATCAGTGAAACAGGTTTTTGTTCACGCCGTGAGGCAGATAAATATATTGAAGAAGGTCGTGTTACTGTTAACGGCAACTTGCCTGAAATGGGCGTAAAAGTCAGTGACGCCGATGATGTGCTTATAGATGGCAAACCTTTAAAAGCAAAGCCTAAGCTGGTTTATATTGCCTATAACAAACCTGTTGGCATTACTTGTACGACTGAGCGAAAAATTCAAAGCAATATTGTTAAAGCGGTTAATTACCCAGAACGTATCTTCCCTATTGGACGCTTAGATAGACCTTCAGAAGGCTTAATCTTCTTAACTAACGAAGGCGACATCGTTAATAAAATTCTTCGCGCTGGTAATAATCATGAAAAAGAATACGTAGTGACCGTTGATAAGCCACTTAATCGCCAGTTCGTGAATAAGATGGCAAACGGTATTCCTATCCTCGATACCGTTACTAAAAAGTGTAAGGTTAAACAAACTGGCCCACAGCAATTTACCATTGTACTAACACAAGGCTTAAACCGCCAAATACGTCGTATGTGCGAATATTTAGGTTATGAAGTGGTGACACTAAAGCGCACACGAATTATGAACGTGACCCTAAAGGGTTTAACAGTAGGGCAGTGGCGTCACTTAACCGAACAAGAAATGGCTGAGATCAATAATTCAATTGCCGACTCAGGTAAAACGGAAGAGCGTTCGATTGATGAAAATAAACAGCCAAATCAAGCCCGTGCTAAGCAAAAGCCACGCAATGAAGAAGAAAAAAAGCGCGACTTTTCTAAATACGTGAAAAAAGCACGCAGTGATGCCAAGCAAGGTCAATCAAGGTCAAAGGCAGGCAATTCACACTCATCAAAACCAAATCAAACGAAGCGTAGCAGTACTAAACGCACCGGCACATTAAGTCTGAAAAAGTAAACTTAGTGCATTAGAGCCCTAGCTAGTCTTTTCTGGTTTGCTTCAGGGTTCTAAATGATACAGATTTCAACCTTAGCCTTTATTCGGGTAAATGGCATCATCTTCAAGAAGGTCTCTTTTCGGTTTAAATTCTTTTTTAGAGAGTTTTTTCTCGATAATATCGTTAAGTTGATGTTTGTTTACAAAGAACAGCTCTTTTGTATTGTCATCTTCAAATAGTAATAGTGCTACTTCATTGTTTTTAACGCTTGCTTCAATCAATTTGAGTCCATTCACACTCAAGTTAGGTCTAAAATAAAGAGCAACCTGGCTGTGTTGTGGAAAGTCATAATGAGATTCAACAGTGCGGTTTGAAACAGAATCACACCCGAGCTCTAAATCGGCTGATTGTTGCCCTTCACAAATATCTGCGATTGGCGTGCCGATTTCCCCAAAAATCCATCTTGAGTTAAATATCAATCCATTTTGCCCTTCAATCGCTAAAACAGCATCAGATAAACTTTCAACGGCAACGTGAAAAGCCACATTAGACTCAAGCTGATAGTATGTATTTTCATTGGCACTTAAAGTACCACTGAGTATTGCAATCAATAAGTAAAAACCATTTCTAAACATCTTAATCCTTCAAGTATTAAATCAGCAGCAATAGGTTAGCACACAAGCTGATAGGTTAATCATTAAATAGACACCCACTTTAAACATTAAATAGACACCCACTTTAAATAACAAAAAGTCCACCATAAATGGACATCCATATTAATGTTAATCATTAAACAGACACCCACTTTAAACAAACCTTTTGGCAGCTAAGAGCATACTTGCTAAGGTACTCTCACTGATAGGTTGACTTATTTAATAAAGCTTGTGCTAATTCTAGGTAGTTAGTGTTGATATTTGGATAGGCTGTACTGGTTTTATCTGCATAGCATTTTTTAAAAGGTTTTGATGGTTTGAATCAGGTGAAAAAATAAATGTTATTTACTTTTCTTGTAATCTCATTTTTGGGATTTATATATTTTAAGTTATTTGCGAGGAAAATAAGTGGGCTTGCGACTTGGCTATTTTATATTTCTACCGTCATTTTTGGCGTCTTTTCGATGAATGCTTTCATGGAGAGTGAAGAAATGTTTTACCTTGGAGTTCTCTCTTTTTTTATCTTCGTAATTACAATTTATTTGATGAGTGTGAGAATAAAAAATAAGTAGAAGCGCGTCTTTCCATTTCTCATTTGTTATCTTGTAATAAGCTATCAAGCACAGTTAACCTCAGTAGGAGCGATAAGTACTTGCTGATATTTGCAGTACAACCAGTGTCAGTGCCATTAGTTAAATAGACACCCACTTTATTCACAACCATAACTAGACCACCATAAATGGACACCCACATTAAAACTTATCATTAAACAGACACCCACGTTAAATTACAAAAATTTATGCTAGACACAGGCGAGCTCTCGCATTCGACTTTACCGAGGATAATAAATAAGTTAAAAATTGATAGCTGATCAATTTTGCATGATTAATAAACTGGGTTATCAATGGCTAGCTTTCAGAATGTATTTATCTTTATTGCATCTCTATTGTTTGTTGGTTATGGGGTGTTGGGATTACTAACGAATAACATTCGTTTAGGTAGCCGAAGTTATACAGGGAGCATTAGCACCATCCATAAGCACCAAGAACCAGTGCGTTTTTATTTTTGGTGTTGCTTATTTTTATTTGCTGGCTGTGGAGGATTTTATTACCTTTTAAAATAATAGGTAATAAAGAAAAAGCCCTAACAGTTTGCTGATAGGGCTTTTGGTTGAGAGTCAATCTGTATTAATTGGCGTGACGCTGTTTAGGTACTTTGATCTTAAACAGCATGGTATAGAGCACAGGCACAACAATCAGTGTCAGCACTGTCGCAAAACCAAGACCAAACATAATGGTTACCGCCATTGACTGGAAGAACACGTCAAAGAGCAGTGGGATCATGCCTAAGATAGTAGTAATTGCGGCCATCGCTACAGGGCGAACACGGCTTACACCAGAGTCAAACACTGCTTTGTAAGGGTCTTTGCCGCTATCGAGTTCAAGGTTAATTTGATCAACTAATACAATGCCGTTTTTGATGAGCATACCGCTTAAGCTCAGTAAGCCAAGCAATGCCATAAAGCTAAATGCTGCATTCATTAGTAATAAACCAGCTGATACTCCCACAATGGCTAGTGGCACTGTTGCCCAAATCACTAAAGGTTTTTTAACTGAATTGAATAGTAATACAGTTATAGCGAACATAGCTAAGTAACCAAGAGGTAATGAGCCGAAAATAGCTTTTTGCGCATCTGTTGATGACTCATACTCGCCGCCCCATTGCAATTCATAGCCACGAGGTAGTTCAATAGCTTCTATGTCTTTGCGAACACGTGCAAACAGCTTCGCTGGAGTTTCATCGCCAATAACATCGTGGTCGGCCATTACAGTGATGGTGCGCTTACGATCACGTCGCATTATCAAGCTGTCTTCCCACTCAACAACAAAATCATCAACCACTTGTGTCACTGGTACAAATACACCTAACACTGGGCTGTAAATTTGTAAGTCACGCAAGCTTTCAACGTTTAAGCGCTCTTCAGCTGGTGAGCGAGCAATAATTGGCAGCATTTGTGTGCCGTCTTTATAAACACCCACTTGTTTACCCGATAAGCTAGTTAACAGCAGTTGATCAAGGTCAGATTTGGCAATTCCTAAACGACGGGCTTTTTGCTCGTTAAATTGCGGACGAATTAACTTCGAGCGAGCACGCCAATCGTCACGAATATTAAATGCCCCCGCATCTTGATGCAGAATGTCTTTTGCCTCTTTTGCTAATTGGCGAAGTACCACAGGATCAGCACCAGAAAAACGCGCTTCAATTTTTGCATCTGTTGATGGGCCAATTTCCATACGTTTAACTTTAAGCTGAGCATCAAGTACATGTTCGTGTTGGTAATCGCGTACTTTTTTGATCATGGTTGTAACAGCGTCGCGGTCTTTTACTCGAATAATCAATTGCCCATAAGCTGGGTATGATTTTTCAGGTGCGTAAGTCAGCATGAAACGCGGTGCACCTTGACCAACCGTTGTGGTTATTTCTTCAACCAGTGGGTCGGCTTGTAAGAATTTTTCGAGCTTTGCTACACCATCCATAGTGGTATGAATATCAGCGCCTTGTGTATGCCAATAATCAACATAAAACATAGGAGTATTCGATGCAGGAAAGAACGACTGCTTGATAAATTTAAAGCCATAAACTGAGCTAACAAGCAGGATCACCATCAGCAGTAGCGTGGTTTTACGGTACCGCATTGCTGTATGTAACACGCCTTTATAAACATTAAAAATAACACCTTGATAAGGGTCTTCATCGTGATGCGGCTGTTTTTCTGTGGCTTGCTTAAACATTAAATCAGCGAAGAAAGGCGTTAAAGTAATAGCTGTGATCCAGCTTAGTAACAATGAAATAAACAACACCCAGAACAAGCTGCCAGCAAACTCACCACTGGCATCTGAACTCAAGCCAATCGGCGCAAAGGCAGTAATAGCAATAACCGTAGCCCCCAGTAATGGCCACTTGGTTTGATTAACAATGTTAGTAGCCGCTTGCAGTTTTGTTTGTCCGCGCTTGAGGTTAATTAATATACCTTCGGTAACCACAATGGCATTATCTACCAGCATCCCTAAGGCAATGATTAAAGCACCAAGCGAAATTCGCTGTAAATCAATGGCAAATAACTTCATGAAAATGAAGGTACCTAGTACGGTCAGTAGGAGTATTACACCAATCAATACGCCGCTCTTAAAGCCCATAAAGACTAAAAGCACGATAATAACAATGGCAACGGCTTCAAGTAGGCTGATAATAAAGCCACTTACTGACTTTTCTACTTCAGCAGGTTGGTTATAAACGCTGTTTATTTCCATACCATGTGGTCGTTGATATTCCAGTGACGCTAAATGGGCATCAATATTTGCGCCTACATCAACAACGTTAACGCCTGTGCTAAACGATACGCCTACCAGTAATGCTTGCTGTTGGTTATAGCGAATAATATTGCTAGGGACTTCGGCGTACTCACGAAAAACGGTAGCAACATCACCTAAGTAAATAAGCTCATTTTCACCTGGCTTAGAAATAAGTAAGTTTTCGAGCTCTTTTACGTCTTTAAATTCACCGGTTGGGTGTAAGCGAATTGATTCGTCGCCAACGCGCACTTTACCTGCGTTCGACACGCTATTTTGAGTTTGTAAAAGCTGATAAATACGATTAGGCGAAATACCTAACTGGGCAAGTTTGCGGGTTGAAATCTCAACCATGACTTGTGCTTGTTGCTCACCACCCACAGTTACTTTACTAACGCCATCAACCAAAACAAGCTCACGTTTTAAATAATCAACGTAATCTTTAAGCTCATCGTAAGAATAACCATCACCAGTGACTGCATACATCACCCCGTATACATCGCCAAAGTCATCCATAATTTTGCTTGGATAGACACCTGAGGGCATCGACGATGCTTGATCGTTAATTTTCCGACGCAGTTCGTCCCATATTTGGCGTAAGTCTTGTTTACGGTAATTACTTTTCATTTCGACGGTAATTTGCGATTTACCCGGTGATGAAATACTGGTTACGTAATCAACATACGGCAGCTGTTGAATTGCATTTTCAATAGGGAAGGTGACTTCTTCTTCAACCTGCTGCGGTGACGCGCCCGGATAAAGGGTGATCACCATGGCTTTTTTTAGGGTGAATTCAGGGTCTTCTAGTTGTCCTAAGCCAAAGTAAGCGACCGTTCCACCAATCAGTAGAAACAGCGCGAACATCCAGCTAATGACTTTTCTTTCAATAGCGAGTGCAGCAAAGCTCATTATAAGCCTCGCTCTTTTTGCCATGGACGCACTTTCATGCCTTCTTCTAAAAAGTGCACGCCAGCAGCCACAACGATTTGGCCTTCTTTAATACCTGAGAGTACTTCAATGCCATCACGGTGTAATTGGCCAACTTCAACAGCTTGCTTGTGCACTAAACCGGTGTTTTCGTCATAAAGCCACACATAGCTGTTGTTGTTTTCGGACTTAGTAGGTTCTGAGAATACCGCCTCAACTGGCAGCAATGTATAAGGTGATTGTGAGCTGGTGATTTTGCTTAAATCTATATCAACGCGGCCAGTCATGCCGGCAAGTAGATTAAAATCTTCTGGCACAGGTAATGAAAACACGACTTTATACGTTAAAGTAATTGGGTCGGCTTGGGTATCGAACTCTTTGACCGTTAATTGATATGACTTGTTTGGGTAACCATCAAATACAACATCAGGTTGGTAGTGAACATCTTTATCGATGCGTGCAATGAGTTTTTCGGGTACTTGAATAACCACGTCCATTAGGTCGCGGGTTTCAAGGCGAAGGATGTTTTGTTTTGCTTGAATGTTTTCAAAGTTTTTCACAAACACTTTTGCCACAGTACCGGCGAACGGCGCGCGTAATTCGCTATTATCTAGGTTGGTTTTGGCAATTTTTAGCGCTGACTCAGCAACCTGTTTATTAGCAAGCGCTTGGTCTAACTCAGATTGGCTGGCAATTGAGCGGTTAAATAGCTTTTGCACACGCTCAAGTTGAGACTCAGCAAGTTCATAGCGTGCTTTACGCTCATCATATTGCAGTTGAAAATCTTCAGGATCGAGTTTGGCTAAAAGCTGGTCTTTCTCAACGTGTTGGCCCGCAAGAGCAGGGAACTCAAGTAACTCACCATTCACACGAAAGGCAAGATAAGAACCTTGGTTAGCAACCACTTCAGCAGGAAAGCTGCGAATGCTTTGCTCTGAATTATTGCCAATATTAAAAAGTTTAACAGGACGTACTACCGGCTCTGCTTCATTGTGCTGTGCTTGCTCTGAACATGCCGCAAGTAACAGAAACATGCTGCTCATTAACACGGCGGGTGCCAATCTCATTGTCTTCTCCATAGATAAGAAAGCATAAATTTGCTGCAGGATACGCTGCAAAGATATAAAATAAAAATTATTAAATTTTAGAAACAGCATAAGTTTTATTTATATAGTTTGCCATTAATGAATTTAAATCAATTAATCATTCTAGATGCTATTGTGCAAAGCTCTAGTTTGAGCCAAGCCGCACTTAAATTGCATAAGACTCAACCCGCGCTCACGTTAGCAATCAAAAAGCTAGAATCAGAGCTAGGGTTTGAACTACTAGACCGCAGTCAATACAGGTTACACCTCACAGAAAAAGGCCGTATTTTTTATCGTGAGGCCCGCTTATTACTTAATGCAAACAGTGAGTTAAGTTCACTTGCTAAAGAGCTGGCACTAGGTAATGAAGCCAATTATAAAATTTGCTATGAGCAGCTTTGCCATCAAAACAGCTATAACCAAGTGATCAGCCAAACCTTCAAACGTTTTGCCAGTACAGAGTTTAGTATTTCTTCAGGGAAGCGCTTTGTATCTCTTGAGCAGGTTAATAGTCATCAGGCTGATTTAGGAATTGGCCCTTGGTTTGATTTGTTTCATGCAACAGGGGATCTCGAAAGTTTACCGATTGGTAAATTTGATATCGGTATTGTCAGTGCGCCTGATGTGGTGCCTTGTGAAATCAGTTTTGCAGATATTCAAAATTACCCGTGTTTGGCCATGTTTGAAAGCGACTTGAGTTTTGACAGTGATAGGCTTTCTTATACGCTAGGCTCTGCATTAATGAAAATTGACGATATAACCAGTGTTAAGTCATTTTTACTTTCTGGTGCGGGCTGGGCAATGATCAGTTTGCAACATTGCCAAGCAGAAATCGACGCAGGTTTATTGCAGCAAATTAAAATTGTCGACCGTGAACACCAGTTTGGCGCAGAAATTCGTGTATTTAGACAGCACTCGGTTCATCATGGCCCTGTTGCAAGAGCTATTTGGCAAGATTTTAGCGAGGTCAGTAAACATTATTTGGAGTCGAGTCGTGCAGCAGGCAACTAAAGAAGAGTTAATTTATACCATTATTTGTGCCATTCCTGAGGGAAAAGTTGCCAGTTATGGGCAAGTAGCAAAGCTTGCAGGATACCCTAATAACTCAAGGTTAGTGGGCAGGTTATTAAAAGTAATGCCCGAAGGCTCAAACATTCCTTGGCATCGGGTAGTTAATAGCCAGGGGAAAATATCGTTTCCTGAAGGCAGCAATAAGCATCTGGAGCAACGACAAAAACTACTCAGTGAAGGTGTTACCTTTAATAAGACTAAAATTAATATGCGCCTGCACCAGTGGGACTAATAAACATACAAGCTAATTGATAGGTAATGACAAACACAGCCAATTAACACGAATACGTGCCAAATTGCATGGCTGTAATGGCGGGTTTTAGCGCTGTAAAAAACAGTGCCTAAACTGTACGCAATCCCGCCAGCTAGCAACCACCATAAAGCGCTTAAATCAAGATTCAAATAAAGTGGGTAAACAAGTGCTAATGCAAACCAGCCCATTAATAAATAGGTAGCGAGAGAGACTTTTTTATTCGTGTTTTTGACCAGTAATTTATATGCAACACCACCAAGCGCTAAAGACCAAATAAACACTAAAGCAGCAATTGCCCAAGCCCCAGATAACGAAATAACTAAATAAGGCGTGTAGGTTCCGGCAATAAGCAAGTAAATCGCACAGTGGTCACATTTTTTATAAATGGCTCGTATACGCTCTCTGGTACTGGCGTGATATAAGGTCGAGGCTAAAAATAATACCAGTAGGCTTGAGCCGTACACGATGGCGCTCACCGTAGCTGACACAACTTTAGATTGTGAAATTAAATCCCACAGCACATATACCGCAAACAGGACTCCCATGCCGTGAGTAAGCACGTTAAGTTGTTCTTCTTGGCGTGAATAAGGGAGTTGTTCTGTCATATCTATCTACTAAAAATGAGTGAATAAAACAGTTTCAGTGTACAAGTGTGCGCTGAAGTTGGCAATGCTTATTTTTTCACTAAATATTGGTCAAAATATTTAAATTCGTTGGTTATATTAACCAATCCTGAATGAGGTTGAAAAATAAAATTATATTTAAATCTTTAAAAATCAATTGGTTAAAAAATATTTTCAGTGTGGCACAACCTTTGATTAAGTAATTACGACTAATTACTTAAAGAGACAAGGAATACCACTATGAATAACTCACTTAAATTAACTACTGCTGCGTTACTTGTATTAGGGTCAACTCAAGCAAGCGCTACTGACTTTGAATTAGATATCAGCAACACCATTACACAATCTGTTAAAAGCTATGTTCAACAAGCAAGCATTGAATTGAAAGAAAGCGTAATGAACAGCATTGAGTTTGATGCTCAAAAGTTACTAGATACTTACATGAGTGAAGATGCAATTGCTTCGAAAGAAGACGAAGTAAAAATTGCTCAAGCTCCTAAAGCAACAAACAAGCAGTAAGGAAACAAGACAATGAGTAGTGAAATCAGCTTATTTTTACTTATGGTTGCACCGGTTTTGAGTTTACTCAGTGCGTATGCATCAATCGAATTATTTCGTAACGTTGCGCAATGGTTCAATTTCTAGAGTACAAAGTAGATATTAAGATTTCATGAAATATTGATCGGCGGATTAAAAGCGCACGTAATTAAAGGCATGTGGTTTTAGAATAGTAGACTTTATGAAGCGTGCGATTTTTCCTTTACCGGTTTTTATTTTACCTGAAGGGTTCACCAAGCTAAGAATTTTTGAGCAGCGTTACTTAACGATGGTCAAAGAAGCGGTACAAGATAATACAGGTTTTGTGCTGTGCACTTATCAACACGATACAGATCTTAACTTGCCCGAAATAGGTTGTTTAGTGCAAATAACCGACTTCAATCAAGATGATAGTGGCCAATTACTAATTGATGTTTATGCTGAACATGCCGTGTCTATGCATAACGCGTATCAGGATAAGCAGCAACTACGCCATGCTGACATCGAACTAATTACATCGCCTTCATGGTATGTAAACACACCAATCAATGACGAAAACACTCTATTGAGCGACACGCTTCGTGCTGTGTTTGCAAATCAGCCTGATTTAGCTGGCCTTTATAAAACCCCACAATTTGATAACCTTGCTTGGGTTGTTGCCCGCTGGCTCGAAATTTTGCCTATTTCATTAGTTAAAAAACAACAACTTGCCTTTAAATCTAATTTTGAAAACTTGCTAAGTTTCCTCCATACTCTAATTAACAACGAATTTACTGATTAATGTGATCTCACATCAACTTTTTGGCGTATAAGTTTTTACGACAATAATTGGATGACACAAAGATGGTAAGTCAACAACTTCAAACCGGTTGTAAACCTAACACAGGTCAATATTCTGCCATGCCAGATACACCAAGCAAAGAGCTTGCTGATGCCTTATTTGCTGTAGCAACGCACCGTGATAAGCGTGCGTTTGCTGTGCTGTTCCAATATTTTTCGCCAAAAATAAAACGTTTTGGAATCAAACAATTTGGCTCTGAAGCGCAAGCGATGGAATTAGTTCAAGAAACACTAACCTCAGTTTGGCGTAAAGCGCATCTTTATCACAAAGAAAAAGGGGCGGCGACAACCTGGGTATACACAGTAATGCGTAATGCTTCTTTCGATATGCTCAGAAAAATGAAGAGCAGCAAAGAAGAGTGTATTAGTGAAGATATTTGGCCATTGATAGATGAAGCCGAGCCGGGCCAACACGAATTTAGTGACCATTTAGAAGATAAACAGATTAAACAATACCTTGATAAATTACCCCTTGCGCAACGTGAAGTTGTGCGCGGTGTATATTTCCAAGATATGTCGCAAGAACAGCTTGCTGAACATTTAAATATTCCCGTAGGCACAGTGAAGTCTCGTCTTCGCTTAGCCTTGCAGAAGTTACGCAATGAAATGGGAGATCACCATGATTAAGCACCATCCTAGCAACGAATTACTTGCCAAGTTCAGTGAAGGGAATCTACCTGCCTCTTTGAGTGTTGCAGTCGCTATTCATGTTGAAATGTGTCCTGTGTGTCAAAAAGAGCTTGCTGCGCTTGAAGCGAAAAATGCAGACAATGTATTTGCCGAATCTGATGTTGATCTGGATGATATGTTCGATTCTAGTTTGTTTGATGCGATCACCGCTGATGAAACGATTGATGAAGTGTACGAGCAAGCGCAGGTATCGGTTAATGTTAAAGACAAAACCTACACCTTACCCAGAGCGCTCACGCGTATTGGCCACAGCAAGTTTATGCAAATTGGTAAGCTTGCCCGCTCTCGTATTGATTTAGAGGATGGTCCATTACGAGCAAGCTTGCTTCATATTGATGCGGGTGGTGAAATTCCAGATCACACACATACAGGTTTTGAGCTCACTTTATTATTAGATGGGGAGTTTAGTGATGAAGACGGACACTATGTACCAGGTGACTTTATGATGCTTGATGGTCGTCACAATCACACACCAAAAACGATTGAAGGGTGCTTGTGCTTTACAGTTGTAAGTAGTGCCCTACACTTCAATAAAGGTATTAGTAAATTACTGAACCCAATTGGTAATCTTATCTATTAGTAGAGTTTATATGCAGCAATCGACAATTAAAATTGGTTTAAGCGCCTGCTTAGCAGGCGACAAGGTTCGCTTTGACAGCGGGCACAAAAAATCTAATTTTTGCATGGATGAGTTGGCTAACCATGTTGAATATAAAAAGTTTTGTCCTGAAGTAGCGGTAGGGTTGCCAATCCCTCGGCCAACGATCCGCCAAGTGCGTGTTGGCGATACTATTAAAGTGTGCCGCCCAGATGGTACTGGCGATGTTGGTCCTAAGTTAACAGAATACGGTAAACGCGTTGCCACAGAACAAACGGCAGAATTAAGTGGCTTTGTATTTTGCGCCAAAAGTCCTAGTTGCGGTATGGAACGAATTAAAATCTACAATGAAGCGGGTACAGGTAACACCTCGGAAGGCGTTGGCTTTTTTGCAGAGCAAATAATGGCACATAACCCATTGTTACCATGCGAAGAAAACGGTCGTTTAAATGATATGCACCTTCGCGAAAACTTTGTAATGCGTGTTTATACCTACAAGCACTGGCAAACATTAAGCGAACAACCACTCACAGTACATCGATTGACTCAGTTTCATGCCCAATATAAGTACTTATTGATGGCGCATAACTACGAGGCTTACCGTAGCTTAGGAAATCTACTTGGCACTTTTGACGGTGAAGATATCCAAACATTGGCTGATGAATACATTTTAGGGTTAATGATAGCCCTTAAAAAACCAGCTTCTCGTAAAAATAACGCCAACACCTTAATGCATTTACAAGGTTACTTTAAAAAATCGCTTTCCAAGATTGAAAAGCAAGAACTGCGAGATGCCATTGATGAATACCGTCAAGGTTTAGTGCCACTTTATGTACCTCTTACGTTAATTAAGCATCATTTAAAAGTGCATCCAAATGAGTACCTTGCAAAGCAAGTGTACCTTGACCCTTATCCGAACGAATTAAAACTACGCTACGGAATTTAATGAACACATTATTTTGGTTTAGGCGCGATCTGCGCCTTTTTAATAACGATGCCTTGTATCAGGCAATCGAAAATGGCTGTCGAAATGCAGTGTTTTTTATTACTGAAAAGCAATGGCAAAAGCATGATGTAGCTGCTATTCAGCTAGATTTATTGAAGCGTAGGCTTCACTTTTTAGGTGAGCTTTTAGCCAGTAAAGGCATTCAATTACATATTATTGATGCAGCCGATTACGCTGGTTGTGTTGAAAAATTAGCGTCATTTTGCGAGCAACATCAAGTAAAAAATGTCTACGCTAACAACGAATATGAGCTTAACGAAGTAAACCGAGATAAAGCCTTTTTACAGCACGCTGACAGCAATGGGATTGCTTTTTACGCATACGACGGCGATGTGATTGCGCCGCCGGGAAGCATTAAAAATCAAAGCGGTGAGATGTTCAAAGTATTTACGCCATTTAAAAATGCATGGCTAAAAGTTTATCAAGACACCCACTTTTATTTTGCTGAGCCGCCACAGATGTTTGAGCCCACTGAGTGGCAGCCAAATGAGTTATTGGCCCCAGACGGCAGCTCAGAAAAATGGCCTGTTGATGATGAAACACTCAGCCACGTTTGCGCGCGCTTTATTGAAGAAAAACTCGCAACATATCAAGACCAACGAGATATCCCAAGCATTAAAGGCACCTCGGGTTTAAGCCCTTATTTAGCCCTTGGTATTGTCAGCGTTCATCAATTATTGGCACTGATCCAGCAGCGTCACCCTGATGTACTACGTAGCAGTAAAAGTAACTTGTTTTGTTGGGTTAACGAATTGATTTGGCGTGAGTTTTATCGCCATCTTATCGCGATTTATCCAAACCTAAATAAGTACGAAAATTTTAATGATAAATACAACGCTGTGAAATGGCGTGATGATGACAGCGACTTTAAAGCATGGTGCGAAGGTAAAACAGGCTACCCGTTAGTTGATGCTGCAATGAGGCAGCTTCTGCAAACTGGCTGGATGCATAACCGATTACGCATGGTGGTTGCGAGCTTTTTAACCAAGCATTTATTAATTGATTGGCGTAAAGGCGAGCGTTTTTTTATGCAGCACCTAATAGACGGCGACCTTGCATCTAATAACGGTGGCTGGCAATGGGCTGCAAGTACGGGGTGTGATGCTCAGCCATATTTCCGAATTTTTAACCCTATCACCCAAAGCGAGCGGTTTGATCCAGATGGTGAATTTATCCGTAAATATTTACCAGAGCTGGAAAAAATACCTGCTAAGCAAATCCATTTTCCGCATGATTATCTAGCGAAACAGGGTAAGTCGAGCAGTTATTGGCCAGCAATTGTTGATCATAAAGCCGCACGAGAGCGAGCGCTTAACGCATTTAAGGTGTGACATGGACAAGGCGATCCTTGATAGGTTTATTGATGTTTATCAAACACTCAATAAAGACAATTTACAGTTACTGAATGAAATCTATCATACAGATATTAATTTCGCAGATCCCTTGCATGCGGTAAATGGTCTTGGGGAACTGCGTGAATACTTCAAAAACCTTTACGCCAATGTACTTTCTTGCAAATTTGTTATTGAAGACAGCTATGTTACTGAAAATACCGAGGGCAAAGACGACATCGCGTTTATCTATTGGACTATGCAATATCGACATCCAAAGCTTAACAAAGGCCAAGCAATCTCGGTTGCAGGCCATAGTCGTTTAAAGTTTGCTGGCGATAAAATAATTAATCATCGCGACTATTTTGACGTAGGCGCTATGCTTTACAGGCATATTCCCGTGCTTGGCTCGGCTGTGAAATACATTGATAAAAGAGCGAGTGCATAATGACGACATTAATTACAGGTGCAACTTCAGGTATTGGCGAGTCATTAGCAACGCTTTATGCAGACAATAATGAACAGGTCATTGCATGCGGTAGAAATTCAGAAAAGCTTGCTAAATTGAGCCAACATCAAAATATTGAGTCTTGCCAGTTTGATGCAACAGACCTTCAAGATATTCGTTCGAGCACAGTGGCTTATACGCAATTTGACCGGGTTATTTTAAATGCTGGCAATTGTGAGTACATTGATGATGCTCGCAATTTTGACAGTAGCTTGTTTGAACGGGTAGTCACGACCAATCTGCTCAGTATGGGCTATTGTCTTGAGGCGCTATTACCAAAAATAAAGCCCGGTGGTCAGCTGGTGCTCGTAAGCTCTAGTGTGACTTATTTACCCTTACCGCGCAGCCAAGCATATGGTGCGTCTAAAGCCGGTGTAAGTTATTTAGCTAATAGCTTAGCGGTTGATTTAAAAGATATCGATGTCACTTTAGTTCACCCTGGTTTTGTTAAAACGCCGCTGACTGATAAAAACGACTTTCCTATGCCTATGGCGGTGAGTGCAGAAAAAGCGGCAAATTATATTTATAAAGGGGTCGCGAAAAGGCGCAAAGAAGTGCACTTTCCGCACCGTTTTACCTTCATTTTAAAATTTTTAAGAATGCTTCCTACGCCACTTTGGCTGAAGCTTGCAAAAGGATTATCACGTTGAAAAAAGTGGCTGTTATTGGATCTGGCATAGCGGGTTTAAGCTGTGCACACCTATTGCATAAACACTACGATGTAACCGTATTTGAAAAAAACGACTACATAGGTGGCCATACTGCAACCATAGACGTAAAAGTTGATGGCGTTGAGTACGCTGTTGATACAGGCTTTATTGTCTTTAACGACCGAACTTACCCATATTTTGAAAAGCTACTAAAGCACTTGGGCGTTGACCGTCAGAAGACCCAAATGAGCTTTAGTGTGCATAATGAGCAAACGGGCTTTGAATACAACGGCCACACTTTTTGGAGCTTGTTCGCACAAAAGCGCAATATCTTTCGTCCTAAATTTTGGAAACTTTTAAAAGACATTGTGCGTTTTAATGATGTATGTAAATCATTGCATGCTGAAAAAAATTACAAAGAAAATCAAACTCTAGGCGAGTTTTTAGACGAGCATGACTTTAACGAGTTTTTCCGTTTTCATTATATCTTGCCGATGGGCGCTGCTATTTGGTCAACAAGCATTAAAGAGATGGCGCAAGTTGGCGTAGAGTTTTTTGTTAAGTTCTTTTATAACCATGGTTTGTTGGACATCACTAATCGTCCGCAGTGGTATGTTATTCCGGGTGGCTCTCGCGAATACATTAAACCTATGATCCAAGGTTTTGCTGATAAAATTCGTTTAAATAGTAATATCAGCTCGGTATCTCGTAAAGATGACAGTGTGCATGTTCATTTTGATGATGGCCACAGTGAATCATTCGATAAAGTTGTGTTTGCTTGCCACTCAGATCAAGCTTTAAAGCTGTTATTAGACCCAAGCGAAGACGAAAAAAGTGTTCTCTCAGCGATACCTTATACGGCTAATTCAGTGGTACTACACACTGATACTTCACTGCTACCAAAACGCAAAGCAGCATGGGCGAGTTGGAATTATCTGTTAAATAACAACACAGACAAAGCTGCTGTTGTGACTTATCAGATGAATATTTTGCAAGGCATTAAGAGCAACACGCAATTTTGTGTCACGCTTAACCACCTTGATGGCATTGATAAAGATAAAATTTTACGCGAGTTTACCTATCATCACCCGGTATTTAATAAGCAGTCGATTGCCGCTCTGCAGCAAAAGTCTCTTATTGACGGTAAAAATAATAGCTATTTTTGCGGTGCTTATTGGTACAACGGTTTCCACGAAGATGGTGTAAGAAGTGCTGTAAATGTGGCAAAGCAACTCGGAGTCGAGTTTGAATAGCGCCATTTATGTAGGTGATGTTCGCCACAGGCGCTTTGCCGTCAAAGAGCATCACTTTAAATACCCGCTTTATATGATGTGGGTCGATTTAGCTAAGCCTGATGAGCTTAATGGAGTTCATCCTTGGCTTGGCTTAAGTGGTTTCAAGGCGCTTAAATTTAATCAGAGCGACTATTTTAATTATCAAACCGATATGCAGTTGCCACTCAAGCAGCGTGCACTTAACAAAATTAAAGAGCTTGGCATTGACGATGAATTTACCCATGTTTTTATGCTCGGACAGGTGCGCTGTTTAGGAATTTATTTTAGCCCGGTTAACTTTTTCTTCTTCCAAACTAGTCATGGCGAGTTCACTCACATGCTTGCTGAAGTCAGCAACACGCCCTGGAATGAACGTCATTATTATGTCGTACCCCTTGAAAAAAAAGTGAACTTTAAAAAGGTTTTCTCCGTATCACCTTTCATGAACTTAGATATGAACTATCATTGGCATATTAGAATGAATTCTGATAACACCATGATTCATATTGAAAATAAAAAAGACGACACTCTTTTGTTTGATGCAACCCTGCGTTTGCAAAAGCAGCCTCTCACGAAAGAGCAGGTTAGTGCCGTGCTTAAACAGTTTCCGGCTATGACGTTAAGTATTTTTAAAGGTATTTACCTTCATGCTTTGAAGTTGTTTTGCAAACGTGTGCCATTTATTGGCCACTCGGGCAAATAAGAGAATTCAACTAGGTGATGTGATGGAAAAAGTATCAAATTTAACACAAGCCCAAACGACCGGCTGGATGACAAAGCTTTATAAAAAACTGGTAATAGGTGCATTCAACAGTATCAACATCGGTTGCATTACTCTTAAAGAGGGTAACCAAACAGAGCAATTCGGTGACATTACAAGTGATTTACACGCAACGGTCACGGTAAATGATGCTGCTATGTATAAGTCATTTGCGTTATCTGGCAGTGTGGGTGCCGGAGAGGCTTATATTCTCGGCTATTGGGATTGTGACAACCTCACTAAACTTATCGAAATATTTGCCCTTAATCAAGAGCAGCTAGATGCATTCGAGAAAAAATTCGCCTTCTTGAGTGGCATTGCGCACCGAGTTAATCACATTAAAAATAAAAACTCAGCAAGCGGTTCAAAAAAGAACATTGCGGCTCACTATGATTTAGGCAACGATTTATACAGTGCATTTTTAAGTGACGAAATGTTGTATTCATGTGCTGTTTACCCGTCAAAACAAGCTAGCCTTGAACAGGCCCAAGCGCACAAACTCGCATTGATTTGTGAGCAGGTTGATTTACAACCAGGTGATTCGGTGATTGAGATTGGCACAGGGTGGGGCGCATTTGCGATTTATGCAGCAACACATTTTGATTGCCATGTAACAACGACCACCATTTCTGATGAGCAACATGCCTATGTTGAACAAAAGGTTAAAGAGCTTAACCTTGAGCATAAAATAACGTTATTAAAGCAGGATTACCGCCTCTTAGAGGGCAAGTACGATAAGCTTGTATCAATTGAAATGATTGAAGCTGTTGGTCATGAGTATTTGCCTGGCTTTTTTGCAAAATGTCAGTCTTTATTAAAAGACAGTGGTGCCATGCTTATTCAAGCAATCACCATAGCTGATCAGCGTTATAGCCATTACCTCAAAAATTCCGATTTTATTCAGCAGTACATCTTCCCAGGTGGTTGTTTGCCTTGCTTAGACGAAATGAATAAGCAAATAAAGCAGCAAACAGACATGGTTGTGCACAGTGTAAAAGATATTGGTGTTCACTATGCAAGAACACTGGCTGATTGGCGCGAGCGCTTTGTCGCTAGCTGGCCTGAAATAGATAAAGTTAAATTTGACCAGCGATTCTATCGTTTATGGTTATTTTATTTAGCTTACTGTGAAGGTGCGTTCAGAACCCGTGCTATAAGTACAGTGCACTTAGTTGCCCGTAAACCTCGTTTTGGCCATTCTGGCGATGATATCGCGCTCGATTATTAATTTTGTTTTGTTTCAAGGAGTCTGGTTTATGGCCTTACTCCTTGAGCAAAACTCTCTGATACCCGCTTTAGCTGTTGTCGCTTTGATGATTTATCTATCAAAGCAACGCCAGCAAGATAGTTGGCTACTCTTATGTGGTTTGCCTCTCGCACTGGGCTATGAATGGCTTGCCAGCAGCTTAAATTTACTTGCCTTTAAAGTAAGCCCTTTTCCTCTATGGCTTGCTGTACTTTGGGCTGCACTACTTTTAACCATTAATACTTCGATGCACTTTCTACAAAAGCTGCCTTGGTATATTGCTTGGGGTGTTTGCGCGCTATTTGCTCCTGCTAGTTACTATGCTGGAATGCGCTTTGAAGTGCTTAATACTGAGCTCGTTCTTTGGCAGTTTTGGCTCGTTTATGGTTTGGGTTGGGCAAGTATGTTTATGGCGATAATCGCTATTAATAAGCGATTTTTAGCGGCTAAATGATCAGTTTTAGGTGGTTTTTCGTAGTGTTTTACAACACAACTTTAAGGATTATTCGATGAAACAGTCACTTAATTTAAGTTTATTTGTTGCGTTATTGTTCTCTGCGGGCGTGTATGCAAATGGCTTTAAAACGGTGGGCCAAGCGAAAATGGAGTATCTGTTTTGGGATGTTTATAACGCTAAATTAGAGACCCCATCGGGTTCGTATCAGTTTGGCCAACACCCCAGCAAACTAACACTCACTTATTTGCGGGATTTCGATGCGAAAGACATCGTCAAAGCAACCAACGAGCAATGGCAACATTTAAAGCTCAATGACATGGTAGGTGCTTACGATAAACAATTATTAGCCCTTTGGCCTGATATCAAAAAAAACGATTCTTTGTCGTTTCTGACAAACGAGCAAGGAGTCGGTACTTTTTACTTTAATGATAAAAAGCTAGGTCAGATCGATGATAATAAATTCGCTGATAACTTCTTAGCAATTTGGTTAAGCGCCGACACGTCTGAACCATCACTTCGTAAACAGCTTATTGGAGGGAAACATGATTAAGCTCAAAGCACTCTTTATTTTTGCTATGGTACTGTTAATTACCAGCTGCTCTGCGCCTGATGTTGATTATTATCAAGGAACAGAGCCTAAGTTTGACTTTAAGCAGTTTTTTAGTGGAGAGCTCAAAGCCTACGGCGTTGTGCAAGACCACAAGGGCGAGTTAACACGTAAGCTGGTAGTTGACATGCAAGCATCTTGGAACGGCAATCAGGGAGTGATTGACGAGCAATTTGTTTATGATGATGGCGAAACGCAAACCCGTGTTTGGTACATCACCATTAATGATGATGGCAGTATCACAGGGACAGCATCAGATGTGATTGGCGAAGCAAAGGGTGAGAGCAATGGAAGTGTGTTCCATTGGACATATTCTGTCGAGCTTCCATATGATGGTAGTACTTTAGTGGTAAATTTCGATGATTGGATGTACTTGGTAACACAATCACGCTTGATAAACCGTACCGCTATTGATAAGTTTGGCTTTGAGGTCGGGGAAGTTACCTTGGTTATCGAGAAAATTGAATGATGGTTTGGCTATCATAAAATTTTGTGATGGAAGTTTAATTAAGCCTTTATTAATACTGATGTCACTAACCTTGTGATTGATAGTTAAATAGTAGTCATTTTTGAATAAATTACGTAAAAATAGCAATTTGCTGTTGCTAACTTCTCAAAAATGCATAAAGATAGGTTTTGCGAAGGCAAAATAATAACGAATAGGAATCTAACAATGAATAAAGCTCAATTAGTTGAAAAAATTGCTACTGATGCAGAAATCTCAAAAGCGGCAGCAACTCGTGCACTAGATGCATTCACTGGCGCAGTTACTAGCTCTCTTAAAGAAGGTAACTCAGTAGCATTAGTTGGTTTCGGTACTTTCTCAGTAAAAGAGCGCGCAGCGCGTACTGGCCGTAACCCACAAACTGGTGCAGAAATCCAAATCGCAGCAGCAACTATCCCAAGCTTTAAAGCGGGTAAAGGTCTTAAAGACCAAGTTAATCCTTAATAGGGTAACTTACTAATTATTGAAAAAAGGGCTTATAGCCCTTTTTTTGTATCTGGAGTTTTGTCGCGCTAGCGAAAAAGGCTTATGCCTTTAACGCTTTATCACCACGACCAATACCAACCGCACCTGAACGTACCACTTCAATAATGTCTGATTCATGACGCAGGGTATCAAGGAAAGATTCAACCTTTTCTGTGCTCGCTACAAGTTGTAGTGTGTAGCTGTGGCGCCCCATATCTAAAATAGCACCTTGGAATACATCAGCAACACGCGTTACTGCTGCTCGAGTGGTTTCATCTTGGGCAAAAACTTTCACTAATAATAGCTCACGCTCGATGTGCGCCATTTCGGTTAAGTCAATAATCTTAAGAACATCTACAAGCTTGTTCACTTGTTTAGTGATTTGCTCAACGATACGATCATCACCCATGGTTGTAATGGTAATACGCGAAAGAGAATGATCGTCAGTCGTGCCAACAGTCAGGCTATCGATGTTGTAAGCGCGCTGTGAAAATAAGCCTACAATGCGCGATAACGAGCCAGGTTCGTTTTCTAATAAGATTGATAAAATACGGCGCATTATGCTTTTACTCCTTTACGTAACCACATATCATCGACTGCCCCTAGCTTGATTTGCATAGGGTAAACATGTTCTTTTTCATCTACACAGATGTCTAAAAATACCAGTCTGTCGTTAATAGACATGGCTTTTTCAATAGCAGGCTGAAGCTCATCAATATGATCAACGCGAATACCTACGTGGCCATAGCTTTCTACTAATTTCACGAAATCGGGAAGTGATTCCATGTAAGAAGATGAGTGACGACCTGAATACATCATATCTTGCCACTGACGTACCATGCCCAGTGAACGGTTATTCAACGACACAACTTTCACAGCTAAATTGTATTGTAAGCAAGTTGATAGCTCTTGAATGTTCATCTGAATTGAACCATCACCCGTCACACAGATAGACTCTTTATCAGGGAAGGCAAGCTTAACGCCCATTGCCGCAGGTAAACCAAAGCCCATGGTGCCTAAGCCACCAGAGTTAATCCATTGGCGAGGGTGTTTAAACGGATAATACTGAGCTGCAAACATTTGATGCTGACCTACATCAGAGCTGATGTAAGCATCACCATTGGTTGCTTTGTAAATTGCCTCGATAACCGCTTGTGGTTTGATTTTATCGCCATCAGTGCTGTAGCTTAGGCATTTTTGTTCACGCCAGCTAATGATTTGACGCCACCAGTCTTCTTGTGCAGAACGATCAATTGAAATAGGGCTTTTATCAATCGCCGTTTGTAACTGCTCAAGCACTGTTTTCAAGCAGCCAACAACCGGGATGTGCGCTTTAATTGTTTTAGAAATTGAGGTTGGGTCAACATCAACATGAACGATAGTGGCATTAGGGCAGAACTTTTTAACGTTATTCGTTACCCGATCATCGAATCGAGCACCTAAAGCTAAAATAACATCAGCGTTTGCCATGGCTTTATTTGCCTCAAGGCTACCATGCATACCTAACATACCAATAAAGTTAGGGTGAGTACCGCTGATACCACCTAGACCCATTAAGGTGTTAGTGATAGGCGCGTTTAATGATTCAACCAAGTGAGTCAGTTGCTCAGAGGTATTTGATAGAATAATGCCGCCACCTGAGTAAATAACCAGTTTTTTAGCTTCTAAAATTGCGCTCACTGCTTTGCGAATTTGTTTTGAGTGGCCTTTAGTGTTCGGGTTATAAGTTCGAAGTTCAGTTGTTTTTGGAAATTCGAATGGGAACTTTAACTCAGGGTTAAGCATATCTTTAGGTAATTCAACCACAACCGGGCCAGGGCGGCCTGTGCTGGCTAAGTAGAATGCTTTTGCTAAGATTGTTGGAATATCTTTTGCGCTACGACAGTTATAGCTGTGCTTTACGATAGGGCGAGAACAACCAACAATATCTGTTTCTTGGAATGCATCATCACCAATTAAACCAGTAGGAACTTGGCCAGATAACACCACCATTGGGATAGAGTCCATGTATGCTGTCGCGATACCTGTTACACAGTTTGTCGCGCCAGGGCCTGACGTTGCTAGCACCACACCGACTTCACCGGTAGCACGAGCATAACCATCAGCCATATGAGTTGCTGCTTGTTCGTGACGTACTAAGATATGTTCAATATCTTCTTGTTGAAATAACGCGTCATATAAATCAAGAACAGAGCCACCTGGGTAGCCAAAAATATACTTAACATTCAATTCTTTAAGTGCCCGAACAACTAGTTCGGATCCATTGTATTCAGTTGTACTCATCCTCATTCCTCTGTGTGTGCAAGCATAAATGCATAAAAAAACCCCCGCATATGGCGGGGGTTTTTTAAAAAGCGTGCTTTCACCTTTTAATAGCCTCCCGCTGGGCTTGTAACTAAGACCAGTACGAGAACGTTGACGACTAAAAGGTGACGGCGAATATTCATTATTTTTTAATTTTCTTCTAAAAAATGCACAGCCGACTAGATGGCTGCTGTTTAAAAAATGTTAGGAGTATTTTTAAGCGTTTTGAAAACTGATGTCAACCGTAAATGTAGCTTTTTGCATTAATTTTTCTTTATTTGAGTTTTTTGATATTTTTGTTGCATCTAGATGCTTAGCTGTCATTGTTTTGGGGTGTAACTATGCATTGAGTTGTTCGTGTGGAAAATGGCTAATCAAACCAATAGATAATACATTTACGTTACTGCCTTGCATAACTTAGCTACTATCAGAATGGTTTCTTTTTTATAATTAGACACCCACTTTAACACCTCACTACCATAAGGTTTGGATATTTTTAAATAGACACCCAACTTATTTTTAATCTGTTTAATGAGACACCCAGCTTATTTTTAAAAAGATGTAGCTTAAGTAAGATGTGAATTATTGAGAACAAGCTGAATTGCCAGAAAGAATAGTCATTTTTCATTGTTATTTATTAAATTTCAGCCTTATGTGCTGAGTTAATTTTTAGTTTTACATACTGGTCAGCGCTAGTTGCAAAAGTCGTTATGCTCCTAGAATTAAAAGGATTGGGTTTGCAAGGTTGATTTCTAGTGTAGAATGCGTAACTAAGTAAATAAGGCTAAGCTATTAGCTATAGAGCTTCTTCGTTTTCGTTTCATATGATTTGTATAAGCTGTGATAGCTTGTTCTTTACCTGCAGTATTTTTAAATGAGCGGGTAAAGGAAGTGGTGAGTGTAAGCCAGTTATCAATACAAATATTTAATCGTTCAAGAATTGGTAATGCATCTTCTGGGATTTTCCCTGGTTTATCTTCTCGTATTGAGCGGCCAGTCCAATCGACCAGTTGTAGGTATGTTTTGAGCTCAAAAGGTAGTCCGTTAGGCATATGTTTACGTGGTTTACCTGCAAAACGCATAAGTGATTTTGGTTGCTTATTGTTTTGAGCTGCATTAATTCTAGATTTAATACTGGTGTAGTCAGATTGCTCAGGTAAATCAGCCGCTTTCGCTCTAACAGGATTTAAATCTACATAAGCAAGGCAAGCTGCAAGAGCTGCTTCATCAAGTAATGCTTGTGACTTAAAGCGACCTTCCCAAAAGCGTCCTTTACACTCATCTTCTTGATTTGCTTTTCGAGCAACACTCTCATTAAGAACGCGCATAAACCAACTGATGCTACTGAGCCTCTCTCGATATAAATTTACTCTGGTATTAACCGCAGTGACTTCTGCTTGTGTAAGTAAGTCACCATCTAAGAATCGTTGGCAAAGGAATGTACTTTTAAATAACTTGTGCCATCTAATCAGAATCGCTTTATTATTCAAACGATTTGCTTTTGCTATATCAATATGAAGTACTAGATGAGTATGGTTACTCATAACTGCGTAAGCACAAACATCAATACAAAATATACGACCAAGTTGAAGTAGTTTCTTTTCAACCCAATCGCGTCTGTGTTCAAATGAGCGACCAGTTAGTGGGTCTTGCCCGCACAAAAAAGCGCGACGAACGCAGCGTGAAATGCAGTGATAATAAGGCGTGTTTGAAACGCTAATTAAGTTTCTACGAGGGGTTGCCATGCTCTTCTCCTCCATGAGTTGAACAGTGTAAGTTTAGTCATAATTTTGAGAAGTGAGAAATATTAAATTGGATGTCTGGTTAGTATTTTGAAAGAATAAATGTGGGTGTCTAGTTTTATGTGTTTAAATCTTGTTAGATAAAGTGGATGTCTGGTTAAGTTGGGGTAATAAAAAAGCCAGTCGTAGACTGGCTTTTGCTAGGTGGTTAAGGGCTAAATTTATTAGCCTTAAACAAGTGTTCTATTATAGACGCTCAATTACAGCTTGAGTGAAGTCTGTAGTACCGTGGCTGCCGCCTAGGTCGCGAGTTGTACGGTCGCCTGACTTGATAACATCAGCAACTGCGCTACGGATTCGCTCTGCAGTGTCGCCCATACCTAAGTGCTCCAGCATTTGGATAGATGCTAAGATCACTGATGTTGGGTTTGCAAGGTTTTTACCTGCGATGTCTGGTGCACTACCGTGTACAGCTTCGAAGATTGCTGCATCTTCACTGATGTTTGCGCCAGGAGCCATACCTAAACCACCAACAAGACCAGCACATAGGTCAGATAGGATGTCACCGAATAAGTTTGTAGTAACGATTACATCAAACTCATCAGGAGTCATAACTAGTTTCATACAAGTTGCATCAACAATCATTTCGGTTGATTCGATTTGTGGGTAACGCTCAGCTACTTCACGTGCCACTTTTAAGAATAAACCAGATGTAGATTTAAGGATATTCGCTTTGTGTACAGCTGTTACTTTTTTACGGCCTTCACGTACCGCTAGTTCGTATGCAAAAGTAACGATTTTTTCTGCACCTTCACGGGTGATTTTTGACATTGCTTCAGCTTCGTTACCATCTTCAGAAACAACTTGGCCAAGACCTGAGTACATACCTTGCGTGTTTTCACGAATAGTGATGATGTCGATGTCATCGTAACGAGCTTTTGTACCTGCAAATGACTTAACAGGACGAACGTTAGCGTAAAGGCCAAACTTTTTACGTAAAGTTACGTTGATCGAAGTGAAACCTTCACCAACTGGTGTTGTTAATGGACCTTTTAAAGTGATCTTGTTACGCGCGATTGTGTCGATTGTTTCTTGCGGAAGTAACTCACCAGTTTTTTCTAGGGCAGCAAGGCCAGCATCAACGAATTCATAATCAAAATCGCAACCTGCAGCTTTAAGGATCTCAAGTGCTGAATCAATAATGCTAGGACCAATGCCGTCGCCTTTGATCACTGTGATGGTTTGTTTAGCCATTTACTTTTCCTATTTATGAGTAGATAAACACGTAAACTTATCGCGAAATAGCATGCGATTTACTTGTTAGAGGGTTTACGTGGATGTGTTTGAAAATTTAAGCGGCTTTTATAGCAATTTATTCAGCTTTTTGCCAGTTTATCCTGTGAATACTGACTATAAATAGACTAAAGTTCATATTTATTTAACGTTTTCGCACTTTTTAACAACACAATCTAAAAATTGTCTGCAAATTCACAGTTTTTGAGATATGCATAAAAATCTGCTTTTGATTGCCATCCAGCGGCCGATAAACTATCGAAAATAATTTGTTCCTGCCAACTACTAAAAAGTGCTTTTGGCTGAAAAACATAATAAGTAAATAGCTTAATCGCGACCCAATGCTTTTCATTGATATCAAGTGTTTGTTTATCATGTTGCTCACTACCAAGTAAATGTTGTGTCCAACTGTTATCGCCAATCAGTTGATTTAAATACGCCGTTAGTGGTTCTTGGTTTAATTGACTAACCCCAAACAAACAGCCAAGAGGAGGGCTAATCACTTGTTTTTCAGCTTGCTCAAATACCGTTTTACGGGAAATACTGGTTGCTTGATGTTCACAAAGATAAAGAACATAGGCATACAATGGCAAAGCAACCTGCTCAAATTGAATTGAATCGGTGTGTTTAAATAACGCTTGGATAATACGTACCATGTTTTCAAGCCGCTTAGATATATGCTGAAAAAGTGGGTGAGAGGTGGTTGCGACTAAGCGTTGAAACAATACTTTTTGAATAATCGCAGGGGCGTTATCGTATCCGACCATAGATAAACAATGGCGCAAGTCTTTAGCTCTTTGCTGCTCTTTATTATAGGGTTTAGCGGCAACAGTGAGCTGTGTTATTAATTCAGGGTAGGGGCTTAAAAGCTTATTTAAACCTTGATAGCTATATTCTTTTGATACTTTTAATGCACTAATTAACGTTAAATATTGTTGCCTACGTTGCTCATTTATTGGTTGTGGCTCAGCAAAACTTATGTTCTCACTAAACCATACTGTGTAGAGCAAGCGAGTATCTTTACAAGGCCTTTGCTTAGCGCAAGTCGTTAAGCTTGCCTTGATGCGATGCCAACGAATTTTTTCAGGACGACTCACATCGACTAAAATATGACGACCATGTTCATCTGTCGCTAAATAGATAAGTACTTGTTCGGCATATTTTACTTCACTGGCCGGAATGTAAGGGCCAATATGCGCAATCAGAGCTTTTATGGCATTTTGTGCAAATTCGTTCGGTGTACGCAAATATATATCAGCTAAGGCTTTGTACACGCTTATATGCCCACCTGACTCGCGATAAGTCGTATTCATCGCAATAATATTAGCCAAAGCAACTAAGGTTGTTGCACCATCGTAAATCATAATTTTTGGTGCACTGAGTAGTGCTTGTTTATACTTATTTAAACGCGCTAATAAGTGCTGAATAGGTAGCGTATGCGAGCCTGACTCTTTTAGAAGCTTTGCTGCTAATTGATGACGGCATTGCCAAAGTTTTTTATCTTGCGGGGTGAGTGCTTTACTTGCTGCTAATTTATTACTTTGCGATTGCACGCACAGGTAATTAGCTAAGCAGCAACTAATAATTTGCTCACTAATAGCTTGGTTGTAATTAAGACTACGGCATAAAATGCAGGCTACAACACATTGGTTTACGACTAAATTTGTGGTGTAGCCGTGGTTCGCTACATACAAGCTTAATTGCGCTTGCATCCCTTTTGGGTAGGCTTGGTATAATAGGTAGTACCGCTCAGCAAGGTTACTTAATAAAGGGAAGATTTGAGACCATTTTTGCTTTTGATGGTAAAGTTTAAGTAATTGGTGCGTACTATCAAATAAGCGCGCTAGCTCCCGAGGGGTTACATTTTCCATCATAAGCGTTTAGGTTTCTTGTTGATAGCTTTCATAGGCACTTGGCCCCCATAACACCAACTGACCATTCTTAAAAAGTAGGCCCGTGCACTCGTCTATTGTCGTTATTCCATCGGATTTAACGTGCTGAGTGCGGTAAAAAATTATTTGCCAAACATTGTCTTCGGTGCGTTTTGCATAGGTTAGATCGGGGCTGCCTAAATAATCAAGCACCGCATTTAGATTTTCAGGTTTATCAACAGACAGCTTTGCAATATATCGCTTATTGAAGGCTTCACGGTCTTGCCAGATCATGGCTTGCGGATCATCTTTATAAAAAGTGATCACGAGGGTTGCTATGAGTGCATAAACACCTAACCCAAGTACCAGATATTGGAAAACCTTTTTAAACATGTGTAACTCTATAAAATTAACGCGAATTTTCAGTATACGCTCAGTTGGCCAACTGTGCTACGAGATTGCGACTAATTGAGCCTTAGCTGCTTTAAACTAAAGCCTAAGTTAATATCAGTACGCAGCATAACGAGGTTTTTTGATATCACAAACATCTCCATTTCTGAGCTTAGCTTGCGTTTAAGAGTAGGGTTTAGCTCATCGTCGTTTATGGCCGCTTCTATCGACTCATAATCATTAATTAATTGCTGTGCCGACTTATTACCGATCCCTTTAACACCAGGAATATCATTGGTTTTATCGCCTGCCAAAGCCCAAAAATCAGCAAGTCGATGCCTGGGTACATTAAAGCGCTGTTTAATATCTTCAACTTCAATGTATTGCTTTTTAAAGTAGTCATAGATAGCTATTTCTTCAGATAAAAACGGCAAAAACCCTTTATCGGTAGACACGATAGTCGAAGCTACATTATTAGATGCGGCCTTGTAAGCAAGAGTAGCAATTATATCGTCGGCTTCATCATTATCAGGTGAAAACACCACAATGCCAGTGTCTTCAATTGCTTGTTTAAAGCGTGATAAGTTTTGCTTGAGAGTGTCAGGCATTGGTGAACGAGTGCTTTTGTAGGCCTCAAAGTAGTGATAACGCCAGCTTCTTTCACCATCAAACACGGCAATCGCGTGAGTCGCATTCGTTTGCTGGCGTAACTTTTTGCAAGCATGTGCCACTCGGGCACAGCTTGCTTTTATCATATGCTCTTCACTGTGATGACTCTGATTACTATCAACAGCATAGATGCGCCTAATAAGATTTAGCGCATCTATTAAAAGTAATTGGGTTGTCACATAGTCTCCTGTTAAGCTTTGATCTCATAGCAAGGTATGTACTTACTGCCAGGCAACTTCATACGACCTTGATCTACAAATGCTGCCAGCAGCTTATCCATATCAGCCATTAACGAAGGCTCACCACTGAGTACAAAGCGGCCATGTTGTTTGATGGCTTGTAGACCTTCGTCTTTAACATTACCTGCAACAATGCCTGAGAATGCTCGGCGTAAGTTAGCTGCGAGTTGCTGAGTTGGTTGATCTAAATGTAAATCTAAGCTCGACATATTAGCATGAGTTGGTGCAAACGGCTGTTGGAAATCATGGTCGATTTTTAGCGTCCAGTTAAAGTAGTAAGCGTCACCTTGACTCTTTCTGTATTCACGCACATCAGCCATTTTCGCTTTGAGTGTTTTACCCACACGTTCAGGGTCATCAATAATTACTTCAAATTTCTCAAGCGCCGCTTTACCGAGTGTTTTCTCAACGAATTTACACAGCTCAATAAAGTAGTTTTCACTTTCTTTAGGTCCAGTTAAGATCACTGGTAAACATTGTTTTTCGTTATCAGGATGCAACAAAATACCTAAAAGGTATAACAACTCTTCTGCAGTGCCTGCACCACCTGGGAAAATGATAATGCCATGTGCGGTACGAATAAATGCCTCTAAGCGCTTTTCGATATCGGGTAAAATCACCAATTCATTTACAATCGGGTTAGGTGGCTCAGCGGCAATAATACTTGGCTCGGTTAAACCTAAGTAACGATTATCTGTAATACGCTGTTTAGCATGGCCGATGGTGGCACCTTTCATTGGGCCTTTCATTGCACCTGGGCCACAACCAGTACAAATGTTTAAGCCACGAAGGCCGAGTTCGTAGCCAACCTGTTTAGTATATTTGTATTCAACTTCGTTAATTGAGTGGCCGCCCCAGCAAACTATCATGCTCGGATCACTATTCACTCTCAGTGCGCCTGCATTTCGCAGCATGTCGAAGACCATATGAGTAATGGTTTTTTGCTCTGTTAAGTCTTTTTCGTATTTTTGACAAATAAACAGAATATCGCGAATAACCGAGAAGATATGTTCATGTATACCAGTGATAATTTCGCCATCAACAAAAGCGGATTCGGGTGGGTTTTCAAGTTCAATTTTAATACCACGCTCGCGGCTTAATAAGCGAATATCAAAGTCTTCGTATTTATTGTAAATTTCAGAGCTTGAATCGGTGTGGCTGCCCACATTGAGAACCGCGAGCACACAGTTCCTAAATAATTTATAGCGCTCGCTGGTGGATGACTGTTCGAGTAGATCAACTTCTAGTTGCGATAGTAAATCCAGTACACCTGTAGGATTCAGTTGTTTTAACATAAGCACTCTCCTGGCTCATCTATGAGCCTTTATCATTGTGTGTCAAAGACCTCACCATTGAGATAAGGGCTTTATTTGCTAATGCAAACTTTATTTCGTCCTTCATTTTTTGCTTTGTACAGAGCATCGTCGGCACGATCAAAAGCAATCAGCGGGGTATCACCTTTTTTAAGTTGGGTAGCACCAAGAGAAATAGTGATTTCTACTTGCTTATCTTTAAATTTAAACGGTATTGCCTGAATATTTTTGCGCAGTTTTTCAAGAGAGCTAACTGCATTTTCAATAGACATGCCTGTCATTAATAACACAAATTCCTCACCACCGTAACGGGCAATAAAGTCTGATTTACGAATTGATTTTTGTAGTGCTTTAGCAATAACTTGCAATGTTTTATCGCCAGCACTGTGGCCATACCTATCATTAATAGATTTAAAGTGATCGACATCAAGCACCACAAATGTCACATCAGACTCTTGGATGTTAAATAAATGAAATTCATGATTAAAACGTTCATCGAACGCGGCTCTGTTTGGTAGCTTTGTTAAACCATCAAGTAAGCTTTTATAGCGTTGTTCATTTAACCGTTTTTTGTAGGTTGAGAGTTTGCTTTCTAAATGACTTATTCTTTTATTAATGTCGTTAAAGCTATTTAATAAATGCTCTCTTTCACTCTGTTCTAATTTTTCTTTTGCAATTAAATCATCACTTAATGATTTTAACTCTTCTTCGACTAGCTCTTTGAGGGACGATATTGACGTTGCTTGTTGCGTCTGAGTATTAAGGTTTTTAATTTTTGCTTCTATTTGCTTATTTAGCGACTCGTACTCAGCGCTAAGTGACTCAGAATGTTTACTGGTTGAAACAATTGAATGATGTAAATCTTCAATTGTTTGATTTAAAGAGATCAAAAAACTCTGTGCTGATTGACGCTCTTTACTCATATTACGAGTAATAATCGTGATAATTTTTAGAGCAGAATCAAGTAAATCATCAATACAGTCGTTATGTGTAATGTTATTCTTTACTGCTTTGATTTGTTCAGCGCTTTCATCCTCTAAAACGAGATCATTTGCTAGGTTAAGTAGTTCGGCTGCAAGCTCGGGTTTAATTTGTGATTCAGTTTCACTTTTTGTCGAAAGCTTTGCCTGTAAAGCTTGATGATAAATTATTACCAGCTTAGATAATAAAGGGATAAAGTCATGGTTAGATTGGATGTTATTTAACTCATGATCAAGCAAATGGCGTAAAGAACGACGGGCATCATCCGGTAAACCTTTTACTTTTTGTAGCTGCTTTCCTGCATCAGTAACACTGTTGTTAAGTTCGCGTTGTAAATCAATTTGCTTTGCTTCTTGGTGTTTTAATAGCCCTAGAACATCATCAATAAAAGGTGAAAGAAGGTTAAAGTCAACCCCTTTTTTCAGAGCACTTCTAAACTTAGCGAGGCGATTATCTAACTCAATATCTAAGCCCTTACAACTTAGAGATAACTTTGCAGCAAACTGAGAAAGAACCTCAACTTGGTGTTTGCGTGCATCCTCAACAACCGTCCGGGCATCGATTGCTTGTTTTAACTTTTTATTAAGAAGATCATGCTGTTGCTGCACCGAGTAATACCGCCGTTATTAATCAACTGTCTATAAGCTAAGTTTACAACAAAATAGTACGAAATGTAGGTTCCAAGTCAAAAACTTAGCCATTTTGTCTATCAAACTTGTTGCAATGGCTGTTTATCGGTTTTTAATTCACATTCTTTATCGCAATTGTTAGTCTATTTCGTAATTTTGATAGTAATAAAAAGAGTTGTTATGAAAAAGTTTTTGGCCATGTCTATTTTGGCGGCCTGTTCTAGCAGTGCGTTTGCAGATGTAAACTACTCACTGTCTATTACTCAGCCTGAACACCACCTAGGTAATGTAAGTGTTGAGTTTCCGCAAACTGCACAAGCACATTTAGATATTAAACTTCCTGCTTGGCGTACTGGTCGCTACGAAATTTTAAATCTTGCCAATGGCGTGCGCTTTTTCGAAGCAAAAGATGATGATGGTAAAGCATTAAAGTGGGAAAAAATTGACCACAGCACGTGGCGTGTTCACCTAAACGAACCTACTCAAGTCAATGTTGATTACCAAGTTTACGCTAACGAGCTAGGTAAACGTGCTCGTCATATTGATGACAGCCATGCCTTCATTGATGCATCAGGCTTTTTCATGTTCAGTGAATCATTCCGTCAAGATCCAGTTAAAGTTGAACTAGATGTACCAAAAGCATGGCGTTCAGTATCGGGTATGGAAAATGCGGGCTCTAAACACAGTTTTAAAGCCGCTGATTACGATATTTTAGTTGATTCACCAATCGAAACGGGTATCAACGAGCTACACAAGTTCACCGTTGATGGCCGTGAATATGAGTTAGTTATTTGGGGTGAAGGCAACTACGACGTAGATCAAATGCTAACTGACCTTAAAAAGCTAGTGACAACCGGTAATGTAATTTGGGATAGCTACCCGTATGAGCGTTATGTATTTATGGTGCATGCTACGTCAGGAGCAGGCGGTGCAACAGAGCATTTAAACTCAACAATTATCCAGCGTCCACGTGACCGTTTTGGTTCTCGTAAAGATTACCTTGCGTTTATCAGCACCGCAGCACACGAATTTATTCATACTTGGAACGTAAAAGCATACCGCCCTAAAGGTATCGCACCGTACGACTACACCAATATTAACTACGCGAAAACATTATGGATTGCAGAGGGCTCAACCAGCTACTTTGAAGATCACTTAATGGTGCGCGCTGGTATTGAAACAACCGATGAGTTCTTCGGTACGTTAACAAAAACCGTTAATCGCCACCTACAAACACCGGGTCGTGAAGTACAAAGCGCAACTGAAACCAGTTTTGATAAGTGGATTAATCAAGGCGGCGACCACGCTCGCAACTACAGCACTAATATCTATTTAGAAGGTGCGTTGATTTCAATGGCACTCGATATTGATTTGCTAGAAAAAAGCGATGGCAAAATTAGTTACCGCGATGTACACCGTGCGCTTTATAACAAGCACCGTTTACCAGATGGTTTTACGCCAGATGATGTTAAAGCGATTTTAAAAGAGCTTACTGGTCGTGATTACAGTGCTTGGTGGCAAGCGAATGTGGACGAGCCAGCTGCTATCGACTTTGATTTGTTACTTGCAAAAGTAGGCTTAGGTTTAATTCGCCCAGAAGGCGCAAAATCAGTACCGAGTATTGATTCGTTTGCTAAAAACAGCGGTGAGTTATTAACCCTAACGCATGTTCGCCGTGGTGGCGCTGCATGGCAAGCGGGCTTAACAACGGATGATAAAATCGTCGCGTTTAACAAAAAGCATGTGGGTAAAGATTTAACAGCCAGCCTCGAAACGTTCAAAGCAGGCGATACAGTGACTGTTGATTTCATTCGACGCGATGCACTGCAAAGCACAACGCTAACACTTAGCGAAGATTTTGATAAAGAGAAAAAGGTCAAAGCATTAAAAGATGCAACACCAGCTCAAATGGCATTGTTTAAAGCATGGATGGGTGTTGACCACCCAAATCAAGCTAAATAACAGCCAAGCTAAATAAATCGTTAATGATTTTTGATTGGTAAGAGAGGAGCTGCGGCTCCTTTCTTTTTGCTCGGTGTTTGCTGCGCTTTTACAAATTGCTTAGTGTATTGTGCGTTTAATAGTGCACTGCGAAGTTGCTGCTTTTTACGTCGCCAAAACGACTTTTTAACTTTGCTTGATCTATCACGAATATCGCTTTGTGAATTATCGGGTTGTGATACCGGGTAGGGCAGCAAAGAGTATCCATATACGCCAGTTTCCCAAACGTGCTGTAAATCGCAGTCTACGGGGCGGCCAAATGTGGCTGTGGTTTTTAATAGCGCTTTTGCTCCGGCCAAACTAACAGCCGTTGCACAGCAGCCAGACATAAGCTTTTTATGAATAACTAAATGTTGCTCATCGGCAAGGGGTTTAGTAAAGGCAATGTCGCGATTACGGTCTTTATAAGCCGCTAACTTTATTAGCTGCCAAGGCTGTTTTAATGTATTTATGTTTTCAATTGCACTGTGAATTGAGCGGTCGAGAACAAAGTCATCTTCTAAAATAATCGCGTAATCTAATTGCCTATCGACAATGGTTTGCCATGCTTTTCTGTGACTCAGGTAGCAGCCAATTTCACCTTTACTCAAGGGTTTATGGTATTTTTTTAAGTTTAAATCAGCACTGTAATGCTGGGCAATTGCTGTATCGGACAGCTTTCTACCATCAATTGCATCAAGGCGTTCAAATGCCAAATTTTGTGCGTTGAGTTCATGGCTTACACGGTTCAATCGTTCAGTAGAACTTGCTAAGTTGATTACAAAAATAGCGGTCATTATCGTTACCTGATGGTCAGTTTGAATCAGGCTAACAAGCTTTAATGACGCTTGGGTTTCAGAACTATTTCGCTTTTATGTCAGGGCGAGGAGTGTTTAAAATCGCTTGCTTTTCTTGCTCGGATAAAATGATCCAATCAAAAATCTCATCATTACTGCGACCACAGCCAGTGCAATATCCATTTAGGCGATGACATTGACCGATGCAATCTGTTTTGTATTGGCTGGTTGGTATTTTTGATTTTGTCATAGTGATGTGAAGGCTAATATAGCCTTCATGAGTGTATTACTTGCCTTCAATTGGCTTACCAATTTCAAGGGTAGTAGACCAAGGCTGTTTACGCGATAGGGTTTTACCCGAATGAATTGAGATAACAGGGTTGTTTTCGTCAAGCACAAACGTGGTGCGTAGCGATTCAGCAGACTCTTTTTGTGTTTGATGCCAGTTATTACTTGCTAAACAAGCTTGGGTAAAATTAACCGCACGGGTGTGATCGGCAACAGCTTGTTGCTGTTGCTCGTAGTTGCCTACACAGCGGTAGGTAACATTGTCTTTATCAAGCGCCGTGATTTGACAGTTATCGGCAATAAGGTTGTATTTTGCTGTCCATGTTTCCATGTATTTTGTATTTACACGGCTACGTTTTAAGCCTTCAAAGCGGTTATCGTAAGCACCTAATAGGGCGTTAATTTTCTCGCAAGGGGTTAAGTTATCAATGGCTGTTTGTTGTTCAGTTGTTAGTCCTGTACAACCGGTTAAAACAAGGCCAGTTAGTAAGGCGGCGAGTGGCTTTTTCATATCAGGCTATCCTTTTAAATAGCAGTTCCTTAAACGTTTCCTAAAGGATACCTAAGCCCTTGTAAAAATGCTAATAAAGATTGGTGATTACAAAGCAAAATGCCCTCGTAAAGGAGGGCATTTTAGTTGCGTATATGGTAAAAGCGCAGGCTTACATTTTAGTTTTACCAGCAATGTTGGTCACTTTTACTGAACCAGAGCCATCACTTAGTAACTCAAAGTTTGCTGCAGTATCAACGCGAATGCTGCCTGAGCCATCTGAAACGACAACATCACCCGAAATATCATTTAAGTCGATACCACCAGAACCATCGTGTACTTCGATATTGCCTTGTGCGTTGGCAACATCAATATTACCTGAGCCGTCATGAATTTTAATATCACGGCTGATATTACGTGCCTCTATGCTACCCGAACTATCATTGATTTCTAATGTGCCTGTAATGTCATTTGCGGTAATTGAACCTGAACCATCGTTAATCACTGTATCAGCGACTTTGCTGATAATAATTACACCCGACCCATCGTGCACATTTACATTAAATGAACGAGGGATCGCAACAGTTAAATCAATGCGAGTTTGCTTATTGGTGTGGTAATCGCACTGGCCTGCACTAAGCGCAGCACGCTTACCTTTAGCTTCAAGCGTTAAGCAATACTCATCATGTGGCTTTTCTTGATAAATCTCGGCTTTAACGGTCACTTGATCACTGTCACTACCGGTAATGTGTAAAAAACCTGAGCCTGCTTCTACTTTTAAAGCGCTTAATGATGCTGCATCTAGCGTTAGGTTTTTAGTTGCTTGTAGAGGCATTTCACCCCAAGCAAAGGTCTGTGCTGATAATAAGCCTGCGGCAATGAGTGAGAGTGTTTTTACTGTACTTAACATGGTTCTTCCCTTTCATATCTGTGGTGTTATTAGCTTAGTCGCAGGTGCTGATAAAAAAGGTTTAAAGGGTTTAAAAATTTTTTATAAAAATAATAGGCTGAACTTATGAATTCTAAGGTTAAGGCTAATAATTACAAAGTACTGCGATAAGTGGGATTAATAAATGTACCTGTATTTTCTATGTACGAAATAGAACATTTAATAAGACTAACATTCTGATATACACGATTAAGTAGAGCTTGAATCATCAAGCCCTACTAAAAAGGACAAATTTTTTAGTTTAATAATTTATTTCTATTTGACCAACTGAAACAGTTCCTTGCTGCCAAGTTGTTCTACATGTCAATGAAAGAATAGAATTGTCTTGATAATTATTATCTAAACTTGTTGTGAAATTAACACTTTGTTTAGATGAGTTATTTAGATCAGATATGCTAATCCAATCAAAACCCTGTCCAGTCCCATATTTAAGCCATACTTCACTGTTGCCATCATTTACTTTTTTAATCTGTGAAATTGAGCAACCACCAAAAGAGTTATTTAAACCTTGAGTAGTACCGTGAACTGTTAGTTGGTATTGACCAATGTTATCGTTCAATGGAATTGCACAATTGAAGTAACGTGAAGTTCTTGAAAATGTTGGGTTGAAAATAAAGTATCCGTTAGCGGTTGCGCCAACATTTTCTAAAGAGACTTCTTTTAGTGCTGATAAATCGCCATTTGTAGCAATTAGCTCGTTTAAAGCTGAAGTTTTTTTCACAGTATCTTCACTACAATGCGCAGAGCCAGTAAAAGTAATTGTTTGTGAAAATGCTGATGTTGATGCAATCGCTAAAAGGGTAGCAATTGATAATGAAATTTTATTCATGATAAGAATCCTTCTTCTTTGTCCTTTTCAATTGAATTAGACCATAATTAGACTTACTAATCAAATAATGAAATTATATATATTGTTGAATTTATTGCATTTATTTTAAGTTGACCATCAATTCACGTTTTTACTGTTGTTGCAATGGATTCTAAAATCACACTATTTGTGAGGAGGTGACCTTGCAGGACTTAAAGGCTTTAGTGAACATGACTTTACCCGTGATGTTTTAAAGCACAGGGTAGATAAGAGTGGATTTAAGAAACACTAAAAAAGATGCACCTAAAAAAGTGCATCTAACTGAACATCATTTACTTATGGCGGCCTTGTAAACAGCTCACCACATCAGCCAATGATAGGCCTTGGCGCTGTAATAACACAGTTAAGTGATACAATAAGTCTGCCGATTCATTGGTTAATTCATCGTTATCATGTTTCATGGCTGCAAGGGCAACTTCAACACCTTCTTCACCCACTTTTTGGCAACTACGGCTTAAGTCTTTTGCAAACAAAGACGCTGTGTAGCTTTTGCTTGGATCATCGTCTTTACGCGAGACAATCACTTGTTCAAGCTCAGCTAAAAACGACAAACTAGGTTTAGCATCATCGCCAAAACAGCTTTGTGTACCTAGGTGGCATGTTGGTCCAAGTGGGTTTGCCAGCACTAATAGTGAGTCGTAATCACAGTCGGTGTGTACAGAGACGACTTCAAGGTAGTTTTCTGATGTTTCGCCTTTGGTCCATAAGCGCTCTTTAGAACGCGAGTAAAAGGTTACTTTTTGCTTGTCGAAAGTGGCAGCTAATGCATCTTGATTCATAAAGCCTTGCATTAAAATTACCCCAGAGCGTGCGTCTTGCACAATAGCTGGGATCAATTCGCTTTTGGCAAAGTCGACTTGAGAAAGAGTGTCTTTGGTTAATTGCATAGTCTTGCCGCTACATTATTATCAGTTAAAAATTGTTTTAGTTCGCCAATATCAATGACGTTCTTGTGAAATACGCTGGCAGCGAGCGCGCCATCAACTTGACTTTGTTGAAATACATCAACAAAGTCCTGCATCGTTCCTGCGCCACCCGAAGCAATCAGTGGAATATCGCACAAAGCGCGCATTTTCGATAGCTGAACATTGTCGTAGCCTTTACGCACGCCATCTTGATTCATGCAATTGAGTACGATTTCACCAGCGCCTAGGTCTTGCACGCGCTTAACCCATTCTTCGGTTTTGTAGCGAGTACGGCTTGATGCATTTGGGTCGCCAGTTAGCTGGTAGACTAAATACTCGCCAGTGTTTTCATCATAAAAGCTATCAATGCCCACAACTACGCATTGTTTACCAAACTCATCGTGTAATTCTTTGATAAGCTCAGGGCGAGCAATTGCAGGGCTATTAATACTGATTTTATCTGCACCACGTTCTAAAACACGTGCTGCATCGGCAACAGATTTAATGCCGCCAGCCACACAAAATGGAATATCAATATGGCGTGCAATATTCTCTACCCAATTAACATCAAGTAGGCGTTTTTCGACGCTGGCACTGATTTCATAAAACACCAGTTCATCCGCACCGGCATCGCTGTATGCCTTAGCAAGCGTTAAAATATCACCAACCACTTCATGGCCTTTAAATTTAACACCTTTAACGACTTGGCCGTCTTTTACATCTAAACAAGGGATTATGCGTTTTGATAACATGCTAGCGCCTCCTCAACATTAAAGGCACCATCAAGCAATGATTTACCTAAGATAACACCGCCAACGCCAAGTTTCTTCAGCTTTGCAATATCACCCAGTGAGCTTACACCGCCTGAAGCTTGAACTTTAATCTCGCTGTTGTGGTTGGTTAAATCTTCATAAAGTGCAAACGAAGGGCCGGTCATGGTGCCGTCTTTACTGATGTCAGTACACAGAAAATCAACCACGCCAAGTGCCACGTAAAAATCAACAAGTTCGAACAAACCAAACTCAGATTCACTTAACCAACCATGTGTTGCGGGTGCCCAGCCGTTGTCAGTTTTATTAACATCTAGTGCGATAACAAAGTGAGAGCTGCCAAACTTTTCTATCCAGGCCTTTACTTGTTCGCGCTTTTCAACGGCCATTGAGCCAATCACGACTTGATTAGCACCGGCTTCAAGCCAGTCAGCAACATCTTGCTCTGAGCGAATACCACCGCCCACTTGATAAGGCACATTAAGCGCTTTGGTTGCAGCTTGAATATGCTGCCACTGTTTTTTATTTGGATCGCGCGCGCCTTCTAAATCAACTAGGTGCAGTTTGCCTGCGCCGCTGTTTGCGTACTCTTGTAAGCGTGCGCCAAGTTCGTAAGGGTAAAATTGTGCTGTATCATACTTACCTTGGTATAAGCGCACAATTTGGTTTTGTAATACATCGAGTGCTGGAATAATCACGTTTATTTCTCTTATTTTTTGCTGCGCTTACAGCTGCCAATCTAAAAAGTTTTGTAAAAGTCGCGTGCCTACTTTGGCGCTTCGCTCAGGGTGGAACTGCATGCCTGCGTAGTTATCTTTGGCAACAATCGCAGAAAAAGCTTGCCCGTATTCACCGCTAACTAGGGTGGCATCGTTTACTGTGTGCGCAAAGCTATGCACAAAGTACACTTGATCTTGCGCAGATAACCCTTTGGTAAGGGCATGCTCTTTTAACACACTTAAGTCATTCCACCCCATGTGTGGTGAGGTTAATGTGCCCACTTCTAAGTGCTTAACAACACCCGGAATTTTGCCAAGGCAATCAACATTACCTTCTTCTGTGCTGTCGCAAAGTAATTGCATGCCTAAACAAATGCCCATTAGCGGGCGCTGATATTCATCAATTGCTTGCTGCCAACCACCGTCTTTTAAGCGTTTCATGGCAACAGAAGCATGACCTACGCCTGGTAAAATCGCACGTTCAAAGCCTTTCAGTTGTTCAGGGGAGGTGATCACCTCTGGCGTCTTCCCTAAGCGCTCAAAGGCAAAACGAACTGAGTTAATGTTGGCACAACCGGTATTAATTATGGCAATCATAAACACCCCTTAGAGCTGGCAGTTTGTTGTGTGGCATCTTTTGCAATCGCAGCGCGAAGTGCTCTTGCAAACGCTTTAAATAAGCCTTCAACTTGGTGATGACAGTTACCATCGCTAACCGACAGAATTAGGCTCATGGCGGCATTATCACTTAAGCTTTTAAAGAAGTGTTCAACCATTTGCACGTCTAAGTCGCCCACTTTTTCACGGCTAAAATCGGCATTTAATACAAACGAGGCGCGACCCGATAAGTCAATTTGCGCTTCTGCTTTACATTCATCCATAGGGAGTGCAAAGCCATAGCGACCAATTTGCGTTTTTGTACCTAGCGCTTGTTTAAGGGCAAGGCCAAGTGCAATGCCGATATCTTCAACTAGGTGGTGCTCATCAATGTGTAAGTCGCCAGTGGCTTGAATATTAAGTCCGATGTTGGCGTGTGTACGAATTTGGTCAAGCATGTGATCGAAAAAGCCAAGGCCAGTGCTAATTTCGCCATTTTTTGTTTGGTCTAAATTAACTTGTACATCGATTTGCGTTTCTTTGGTGTTGCGAGTGACACGGCCTTCACGGTTCGCGGTTGTCAACTTAGTGACAATGGCATCCCAGCTGCCGTCATACAAAATGCCTTCACAGCATAAGTTATTAGCAAGTCCGATATCTGTTTGGCGGTCGCCAATCACAAATGAGCGTGCTAAATCGACTTTACCTGAGCGCATCAGCTCAGTAAGTAAACCAGTTTTTGGTTTACGGCAGTCACAATTTTGTTCATCAAAGTGAGGGCAGATCAGAACTTCATCAAATTTAATCCCTTGGCTGTTTAAGATATCCATCATCTTGTCTTGGGCAATATCAAAATCAGCGGTCGGGAAGCTATCAGTGCCTAAACCATCTTGGTTTGAAACCATCACAAGGCGGTAACCTGCCGCTTGAAGTTGTAATAGAGCAGGGATCACATTCGGCAAGAACACTAATTTTTCTAGGCTATCAACCTGTTTGTCGGTGATAGGCTCTTCGATAATCGTGCCATCGCGGTCAATAAATAAATACGGGTTGCTCATGATAATTCCTGTTCTACTGTATTGCTGGTCAGTGATAAGCCATCTAACCAAATTTTTACTTGTTCTAGTTCTTGCTCGTTACCGATAGAAATTCGTAACCAATCATTTTCGCCATATAAAGTGAAGGCACGCATCACGAGTCCTTGCTCAAGTGCGATATTAAATGATTGTTTGTCTTTTAGTTTTAAGGTGACGAAGTTACCTTCACCGCTCAGTACTTTGATAACAGCAGGTGATTGCTCAAGCCAATTTTTTAGTTTGGTTTTTAAGCTATTTAAAATCGTTACCTGACGGCGCATTGAAGCGATGTTGTCGCTACTTAATGCATCTGCGGCAATGCTCGCAACCACCGTTGATACAGGGTAAGGCGCAATCACTTTACGAATAGGCGCAAGTAGCTCGCTGTTGGCTAGCGTAAAGCCTGTTCTTAAACCCGCAAGTGCAAATGCTTTTGATAAGGTTCTTAGTACCACAAGGTTACTAAACTCGTTGATCAGGCTTGCCGCTGTTTGTTCTGGGCAAAATTCTATATAAGCTTCATCCACCACTACAATCGCTTTACCCGCAAGTTGCTGGGTGATTTTTCTGATTTTGTCTAGGCTTGTCATGCTGCCGGTAGGGTTATTTGGATTACAAATAAACACCAACTTTGAATCAGCAACTGCAGTGACAATCTCATCAACCGTGCCTTTTAATAACAGCTCTTGAGTTAAACCGTTAATCGCAATGTTGTGGGTATCAGCAGTGACTTTGTACATGCCGTAAGTTGGCAAAAAGAGTGCAATGCTATCTTTAGTAGGGCTACAAAAAGTACGTACTAATAGTTCAATACCTTCGTCAGCGCCACGAGTCATCAGTACTTGCTCTGGCTCTAAATTAGCATAGCAAGCGTAACGAGTGATCACTTGCTGAGGCTGCGGATCTGGGTAGCGATTTAAATCAGTTAAATTGATATTTGGCGTACGTGAATACGGGCTTTCATTGGCATTTAACCACGTTGTGCCTGTTAGTTTTTCACTTTTCGCTGAACTATAGGCTGTAAGCGCTGCAATGTTATCTGGCAACAGCGTTGTTATTTTTGAATTATCGCTCATTGTTCATAGCCTCAAGACGAATTGAAACAGCATTAGCGTGAGCATCAAGCCCCTCTGCTGCAGCCAAAGGTAAAATTGCTTTAGATAATTCACGTAAGCCATTTTTACTGATGGTTTGCACTGTGTAAGTTCTAAAGAAGTCCAGTAAGTTTAAGCTCGAATAAGTCGCACTGTAACCATACGTTGGTAGTACGTGGTTAGTACCCGATGCATAGTCACCGGCAGACTCCGGAGTGTAATCACCCACAAATACTGAGCCGGCATTTTTCACTAAGCTTAAATAAGGCTGCGCATCAGCAAGCTGTAGAATAAGGTGCTCAGGACCATATTGAGCAGACACCGCAAAGGCTTGCTCAACCGAGTCGACTAATATCAAGCTTGAGTTAGCAAGGGCTTGCTCGGCAGTGTCTTTACGACTTAACTTTGCTAGCTGCTCTGTTAATGCTTGCTGTGTTTTTTCAATAATGCGTGCGCTGTTACACAGTAAAATAACTTGCGAATCAGCGCCGTGCTCTGCTTGCGATAATAAATCTGCCGCAATAAACCCTGGGTTTGCACGCTCATCAGCAATCACTAACACTTCAGAAGGACCAGCTGGCATATCAATCGCCATACCCGGAATAGTTTGCGCAACAAGTTGTTTTGCCATGGTGACAAAGCTATTTCCCGGGCCAAAAATCTTGTTCACTTTAGGCACTGATTCTGTACCGTAAGCCATCGCTGCAATCGCACCCGCGCCGCCACTTTCTACAATGGTTTTAATACCACATAGTTTTGCCGCATATAAAATGGCAGGGTTGATAGTTTCATCGGCTTTCACAGGTGTAGTAAGCACAACGGTTTGTGCACCACTCAACTGTGCAAGCACCCCTTGCATAATTACTGACGATGGCAGTGGCGCACTACCACCTGGCACGTAAATACCTACCGCTTCAATGGCTTGATATTTAAGTTCACACAATACGCCAGGTTGCGTTGTTAACTTAATATCTTTAGGTAATTGTGCTTGGTGAAAGCGTTTTACATTGGCGTAGGCCGTTTCGATAGCGGCTTTTAACTCGTTTGATAATAACTGCTCAGCTTGGTTTATTTCTTCAACTGGCACTAATAAGCGCGGTGTTTCGCGCTTATCAAACTCTTTTGCCATCTTTAATAACGCTGCGTCACCTTGTGCTTTAACTGCATTTAAGATGTCGATGCAAATTGCTTCAACCTCTTTACTTGCAGTAACAGCAGGGCGGGTAAGTACCGCCTGCTGTGCTTGTTGATTTTCCTCATTCCAGCGAAACATGGATAATTACTCCATCATTTTTTCAATTGGCATAACAAGAATTGAGTTAGCGCCTAGTGCTTTTAACTGTTCCATTGTTTCCCAGAAAAGGGTTTCGCTGCTAACCATATGTAGCGCAACATAATCGTCGCTACCAGCAAGCGATAGTAAAGTTGGTTGACCTGTGCCAGGTAGTAAGTCGCATACTTCATCAAGCTTTGCTTTTGGTGCGTGTAGCATGATGTATTTACTTTCTTTTGCTTGGCGTACACCACGTAAACGCGGCATTAGCGTATTGATTAAATCAAGTTTGCTTTGATCAGTTAGATTCTTGTTTTGAATTAAACATGCGTTTGATTCTAAGATGGTATCGCCTTGCATTAAGCCGTTTGCTTCTAACGTTGCACCTGTAGATACTAAGTCACAAATTGCATCAGCTAAACCAGCACGGGGCGCAACTTCAACAGAGCCCGTTAACATAACTGTGCTTGCGTTAATACCTTCGCGTTTTAGGTATTGGCTTAAGATTTCTGGGTAGGTAGTGGCAATGCGTTTACCTTCGAACCAGCTTTTATCTTGTGGACCAAGTTCTTGCGGCCATGCAAGTGCAAGGCGACAGTAACCAAAATCAAGCTTAGAAAGTTTGTTTACTTCGAATTCCATACCTTGGCGTTCGCGTTCGGCTTGTACTTCAACAAGTACGTTTTCACCTACGATACCCAAATCACACACACCGTCCATTACTAGGCCCGGAATATCGTCATCGCGTACACGAAGTACATCAATTGGCATATTGGTAGAGTGTGCGATTAAACGTTGTTCACGAAGATTTAATTTCACACCAAGTTGCTTTAGCAACTCTTGGCAGTCTTTTGATAAGCGGCCGCCTTTTTGGATGGCGATTCGTAAACGGTTGGTATTGCTCATTATTCATTTTCCTTTAATTCAAAAACTAAAAACCCCGAGGGAACCTCAGGGCGAAAATAAATAATTGGGTTGATTGCTCGCCAGAGGTTCCTTTTAGGAATAACCTCTCAGCGAAAAACCTGACAGGCTATTCCGGTGAATGATGGTGATGATGGATAGTTGTCAGATTGAAGCGCATAATTTTTCCTGTATTGCACTCGTTTGTATAAACCAGTGCGTAAATCTTTTTAAATAAGTTACGTATATAGATAAACATGCTTTGCTAATATTTGGCAAGCATTTTTTTGCGAAATTAAAGTATATGCTATAACTGCCGATAATAAATGGATAGATAGGAGGTACAAATGGATATCATGATCCCCTTTTTAGGTCGAATTACACGGCTACAGTTAGAAAGTAAAGGCGCATTTCACATTGCGGGCGTAAAAGATGCGAACGTGCAGCGAATTGAACTTGAAAAACGCCAAAAACGAGAAATAGAGCGACGAAAAAAAGCTGCTAAAAAAGATGATAAAAGCGGTAAAAATGCCATAGAAGAAGATGAAGAGGGTAATAAACACCTAGATACATGGGCATAGCAGAAATTTAAGAAATTGTTTGTATGCAATAGACCATTTTTTTCTGCTAGGGTTAAGAAATACATGTGATTTTGATCAAAAGGCAATCTAATGGAACGACCAGCAGTGCCGTTAAATGAGCAAGCAAGGCTTGAAGAGCTTCGCTCTTTGGATGTATTAGACTCTCAGAGCGACCCCGCCTTTGACCGAATCACTCGCCTTGCCCAACAGTTTTTCTCTGTGCCAATTTGTGTCATTAGCTTAATTGACGAGCATCGACAGTGGTTTAAGTCATGTGTGGGGTTAGATGTGACAGAGACTGCAAGAGACATTTCTTTTTGCGCCCATGCAATTTTATATAAAGACCCCCTAGTGGTTGAAAATGCCTTAAACGATAAACGTTTTGCAGATAACCCGCTGGTAATGGGTGACCCAAATATTCGTTTTTATGCAGGTTGCCCAATCACACTTAAATCAGGAAATAGAATTGGCACTTTGTGCCTTATTGATCACCAACCTCGCAGTTTTAACAATAAAGATACTAAAGTTTTAAAAGACTTTGCAGCAATTGTCGAGCGTGAGTTTGCGGTTATGCAATTAGCAACCACAGATGAGCTTACCTTATTACCCAATCGTCGGGGTTTTATTAGCACAGCTGAACATTACCTTGATTTATGCATTCGCCAGCATTTAAAAGCAAAATTGGTATTTATAGATTTAGATAACTTTAAAGCAATTAACGACCAGTTCGGTCATGCTGCAGGCGATCGGTTGCTAAAAGATTTTGCAAGGTTGCTGGAAAGCTGCTGTCGCAAAGCGGATTTATATGCGCGGTTGAGCGGTGATGAGTTTGTAATTTTGTTTACAGATTTAAATACCAGTGATTGCGAGGCTATTATGCAGCGTTTATTTATGTCATTCAGTCACTTACCTAATAGTTTTAATAATCAAGTTGAACTTAGCTTTTCCTATGGCATTGCCGATTTTTCAGATCAGCAGCCTTGCTCGCTGACTAAATTACTTGCTGTTGCAGACGCACGAATGTATTCCGATAAAGCACAAAAAAAGGCTCGATAATCGAGCCTTTAAAGTAAAAATCAGTGCTTAATTTTTCGCTTCTGCTGATTGAATACTGCTTTGGATCAACGGCGATATTGTCAAACCTTGTACGATAATCGAAAAGATCACCACCACATAAGTGACAATAACAATCAAGTCATGTAAATCAGAGCCTGCGATCATTACTTGATCGCGTGGGATGGCAGCTGCCATTGCAAGCGCTAAACCACCCCGTAAGCCACCCCAAGTGAGTATTTTCACTGAGTGCTTATCGTACTGGCGGTACTTTTTAAAAAATACAAATGGCGTGCCTACACTTAAAAAACGAGCCAGCAACACCACAGGCACCATGAGTAAACCTAAGCCAATTTCTTCAAGAGTAATAGGCATAGTGACAATTAGCATTCCGATGATCAAAAACAGCAAGGCATTTAAAAAGCTATCTGTGGCATGCCAAAAGTCTTTCACGTAGCGAGTATCTTCAGGCCCGGTACGCTCTGTTGCTTTTGAACGAGTAATATTGCCAAGTAAGATACCACTGGTGACCATAGCAAGGGCACCTGAGATTTCCCAAATATTTGCTGCTGCAAAGCCGGCTGTTGGAATGGTCAGGGTTAGTAGCAAACGAATGTTCACATCGCGGCTATTAATAATTAAAAAATGCCCGACTAACGCAATCACCAGACCAAACACGATACCGCCAATTGCATCAACTAAAAACAATTCTGCAACGTCAGTAAAGGTAGCTTCGGTGCCATAAAAGGCCACTGAAAATATCGTTGTGAAAATCACTAAACCAATACCATCATTAAACAAAGACTCACCTTCAACTTGCACAGAAATACCTTCTGGGGCTCGCATTTGTTTAATAATGGCTAACACTGCAATCGGGTCGGTTGGGCTGATTAAAGCACCAAACAATAAACAGTAAATAAACGGCACGGGCCAGCCAACAAAAGCAAACAAATAATAGCTCAAGTAACCAACAATGACCGTTGAGGTTATTGTTGAAAATAACACTAATGCGGTAATTTCCCACCGTTGCTTTCGAAGGGCTGCTAAGTTGATTTCTAGCGCACCCGCGAACAGCAAAAAGCCGAGCATCCCTTTTAATAGCAACTGATTAAAGTTGATACTGGAGACAACTTGAGTCATTTCGAGGGCGGTGGTATCACCAAGCATTTTAACGGCAAGTATAAGAAGTAGAGAAATAACAACAGAACCTGTTGTTATAGCAATTGTAGTTTGCATTTTGAGGATGAATTGGTTAGCAAAAGCAATAAAAATAGCTAATGCTGAAAGAAAACAAATGAGGTACCAAGCATTCATTGTTTGACCTTAAATATTTTTATAACAAGACGCAGAAAGCAGTCACTTTCTGGCCGCATATAGTACGCCTCTAAAATAGGTATGTCACAGTGTTTATGCGATTTTTATGACATTTTAGAGTAAAAATTCAAGGTGCTGATTGCATATGTATAATCGCTGTTAATAATGTCTCAAAAGAGACAAAAAAAACCTGATGAATGTGCAATTATGATAACTTCAGTTAGGTCAATCAGCCTGTTTAAAGTGAGCCGATTCTTGGCTGGTATTTATAGCTCTGATTGGGTAAGGGATCACAATTCCTTCTTTTGCGTAACGTTGATGTAATGCTTTGATAAACGCAGATTTTACCCAAAAGCGGTTAAAGTACTCTTTTGCTCTTAACATCACCGTAAAATTGATGCTTGATTGGTCAAAAGTATGAAAGACCACAAAGGTCTCGTAATCATCGATGCCCCATTTATGGCTTTTTAAGATCTGTCTTGCTACATCCAAAGTTACTTGCTCAACTTTTTCAAGGTCGGAGCCATAATGAACACCCACCTCAACGGGGACGCTGAGCTCTTTTTCGGGATAAAAGTAGTTAATGATGCGTGATTTAGACAGCTGACTATTGGGGATGACTATCATGTTGTTCGGCAACATTTTCACCCAGGTTGAGCGCCAACCAATTTTCTCAACAAACCCTTGGTCGCCACTTTCAAGCTCTATAAAGTCGCCGACCCGAATTGGTTTATCAATCACCAACTGCACGCCAGAAAAAAAGTTTTCGAGTGTCGGTTGCAAAGCCAAAGCGACGGCAAGAGAGGTAATGCCTAATGAGGCAATAACTGGGGTGATTGATATGCCTAACGTGCCTAATAACACCAATAAGCCAACACACACAATTGCACAGCGGATCAAGCCTTTAATGATGCTATGACTATTCGAAACCACCACCGAGCGGGCACTGTAATAATCAACGGTACCAAATAAGAAATGATCTAAAAATAACACTAAGGCAAAAATACAAATGGCTTTAGCGGTGGCCGCAATAGGTAAGGGGTGCTCAGCCATAAAGCCGGTGGTGTTCAATAACTGACCAAAAATGATCACAAGCACCATCATTGTGCACAAGGTCAATGGTGTAGAGAGTGAGTCAACCAATAAAGAGTCGAACACAAAGTCAGTGCGTTGAGTCCATTTTTTTAAACAATAGATAATTACAAACCTCAATAAGAACAAAGCGATAGCGGCTAGTGCAGTGCCTCCAATGACAACCAGCCAAGGCTCATTTAGCCATTCATTTTGTATCAACTCAGTATTCATGCTTAGTCCTTAAATCCTAGGTACTTGGTATTGCTGCAAATTATGTACCCAGGCTTTTTGTGAATATTTAAGCCTTCAGCTTTGAACCACAAATAATGAAATGAGCAATATTAAATGCAAATAAAAGGTACAAATGTATATCAAATGTTATTATTTTGTATCAATATTTTTACACTTTCACTTTATTTGTTAACAATTAATAAACTTTAATTTTCTTATCCTACTGTTAATTATAGGGTTTTAGTTTAGAGTTAATACTTTATTTGTAAATTTTTTGTTTCATTTTCAATTTCATTCCAATCAATCTAGGCTGGTCACTAATCGGGAACAGTGCAGTCCGGTTACTAGGAAAATATTAAATACATAACAATCTAACGGAGCGTAAACGTGAATTTATCTAAAATCACACTAGCAACTCTTGCTGCTTTTGCTTTGACTCAAGCAACAAGTGCAGTAGCTGCGAACAAGAAATACCTAAACGAACAAACAGGGATTAACCAAGCTTTGCAAACCAATGCATCATCTGTATTGAGTGCAAATCCAAATCAGTTAGTTGGTTTAGGTGCAGGGAATGATTTAGTTGTATTAAAAGAAATCAAAACCAGTAACGGCAACACCACGCGCCGTTATCAGCAGATGTATCAAGGTCTACCTGTCATCGGCGATACGGTTAGCCTTACATTTGATGGTAATGGCCAATTAAAACGCGCACATGGTGCAGCAGTGTATGACATTGCCGCCGACATCGATTCAGTGTCTCCGGCACTTAACAAGAAAAAAGCAATGGCGAAGGGCCTTGCTAACTCACCCGCAGCAATTAAATCAGTTGGGTTAAAAAAGCATAATGAACAATCACGCTTAGCTATTTGGCTAGATGAAGACAGCGTTGCACACCTAGTGTATGAAGTATCTTATGTGACGTATGGTGATAACCCATCTCGTCCGTATCAAATTATTGATGCAAACAGCGGTGAAGTTTTATTTAGCTTCGATAACTTACAACATGCCAGTGCAACGGGCCCAGGCGGTAACTTAAAAACCGGTAAATACATTTACGGTACTGATTTTGATAGCCTAGATGTTACTCAGTCAGGCAGTACTTGTACGATGAATAACGCTAACGTAAGAACCATTAATTTAAATGGTGGTACAAGTGGTTCGTCAGCGTATTCGTTTACATGCCCAGAAAATACCTTTAAAGAAATAAACGGGGCATACTCGCCATTAAATGATGCACATTATTTTGGTAACGTTATTTTCAATATGTATAGCGACTGGTTAGGTACCGCGCCTTTAACCTTCCAGCTAAAAATGCGTGTTCATTATGGTAATAACTACGAAAATGCATTTTGGGATGGCAGTGCCATGACATTTGGTGATGGTCAAAATACGTTTTATCCACTGGTTAGCCTTGATGTATCGGCCCATGAAGTGAGCCATGGTTTTACCGAACAAAATTCAGGGCTTATTTATTCAGGTAAATCAGGTGGTTTGAACGAAGCTTTCTCTGATATGGCAGGTGAAGCAGCTGAGTTTTACATGAAAGGCTCAAATGACTGGTTAGTGGGTCAGGAAATCTTTAAAGGTAACGGTGCATTACGTTACATGAATAACCCCACCCAAGATGGCAGCTCGATTGACCATCAAAACAATTATTACTCTGGTATGGATGTGCACTACAGCTCAGGTGTATTCAACAAGGCATTTTATAACCTTGCAACAACACCAGGTTGGGATACGCAAAAGGCGTTTGTTGTGATGGCGCGCGCTAACCAACTTTACTGGACAGCCAGCACAAACTGGGATTTAGCAGGTAACGGCGTGATGGATGCAGCGTGTGATTTAAATTACGAACCAGCAGATGTTCAAGCTGCGCTTGCGGCGGTTGGTGTGACTTCGAGCTTGAGTGCGGGTAGTAGCTGTGGAACAACTGAGCCACCTCCGGGCGGTGATGAAGAACTAACTAATGGTGTGCCACGTACAGGGATCAGTGGTGCTGCTAAAGATCAAATGTTCTTTACTCTTGAAGTGCCAGCAGACGCAACGAACTTGCAATTCAATACAACTGGTGGAAGTGGTGATGCAGACCTTTACGTTATGTATGGCGCAAAACCAACACTGAGCAACTTTGATTGTAAAAGCACTTCATCTAGCAGTACAGAAAGCTGCGCTATTAGTAACGTACAAGCAGGTACTTACTACGTAATGGTAGAAGCGTGGAATCAAATTTCAGGTGTATCACTCACAGGTAGCTATGATTCGGGTAGCGGTGGTGGTGTAACGCCGATTAACCGCACTGAGTCTAACTTGAGTGTAGCAAGAAATGGCTGGACTCGTTTTACACAAGATCTAGATGCGGGTTATTCGTCACTGGATGTGACTATTTCTGGGGGCTCTGGTGATGCTGACTTGTATGTGAATTTTGGTTCGCAATCGACAACATCTAGCTATGACTGCCGTCCATATAAAAACGGCAATAGCGAAACCTGTACATTTACAAACCCTCAAGCGGGTACTTGGTATATCGACCTTCGCGGCTACAGCGCTGCAAGTGGTGTAACTCTCACCATTTCGGCTAACTAGCCACCCTTTTAGGGAGCTTCGGCTCCCTTTTTTATTTTCATTAAAATACACATCATAAAAGGATTGATTATGACAACCCGCCTAACACAGTGCTTAGTAGGCTTTGCCACACTGTCACTGAGCCAACTAAGTTATGCAGCGCAAGACGAAACAATTTGGGTCACTATTGATGCCCTTGCTGCTGAGCACTTTCAACAAGATACAGTAAGTAAACGTAAACTAAACAGCAATTTTGCGATGCAAAAATCAGCTTTGAATCAAGTTAATTTTATGCGCGTTAACAAGCAGGATATCGCTGGTTTAAGTGAGTTTATGCACGATAACTATCATCGCTGCGGTGGCTTTGTAGCTCATGACTCATTAGCAGATGCAGAGCTCTATACTCAGCAATTAAATGCGGTTTCGCAGACTGCGATGAATGCGAGCCTAGTAAACTACAGTATTGATAATGCCTCGACAGTTAACGCGCTAATATCATCGATTGATAGTAGTGAACTGAGCGATACGGTTAATAGCATGATGAACTTTCATAACCGATATTATGCCGTGCAAAGTGGTGTTGATGCAGCTGATTGGTTAAAGAGCCATTGGCAGCAAATAGCTAGTAGCCGCAGTGATATCAGTGTTGAGTATTTTAACCATAGTTTTTCGCAATCATCAGTTATTGTGACCATTCCTGGTGCAGAAAAAGCAGATGAAATTGTCGTTATTGGTGGCCATTTAGACTCAATCAATCAGTCTAATCCAAGTAATGGCCGAGCTCCTGGTGCAGATGATAATGCCTCGGGTATTGCAGTGCTCACACAAACCTTAAAAGCAATAGTGGAAAATAACTACCAACCTCAGCGGACCATACAAATTATGGGGTTTGCTGCTGAAGAAGTAGGCCTAAGGGGCTCAAAAGATATTGCTCAAAGTTATAAAACACAGGGTAAGAATGTTGTAGGCATGGTACAGTTTGATATGACTGGCAATAACGGCAGTAGCACAGATATTGTGATGATGACAGATTACACAAACTCATCGCAAAATCAGTATTTATCGCAGTTGCTCGATGCTTACCAGCCCGCAGTGAGCTATGGCTTTGATCAATGTGGTTATGGCTGCTCAGATCATGCCTCTTGGTATCAACAAGGGTTTGCCGCCTCAATGCCATTTGAATCAACGATGAGTGACATTAACCCTTTGATCCACACATCAAATGATGCCCAATTTGATGCGGCTCACGCGAGTAAGTTTGCAAAACTAGCTGTGAGTTATGTTGCTGAAATGGCAAAAAATGCCGGTGATGTAGTAACTGAGCCGACTAATCAGCTTGAAAATGGCGTAGCTAAAACAGGTTTGTCGGGCGCAGCAAAAGAGCAGTTATTCTTTACACTTGATGTACCCGCAATGAGCAGTAACCTTGAGTTTGTAACTGAGGGCGGCTCGGGCGATGCCGATTTATACGTTAAATTTGGCAGTAAACCAACATTACAAGACTTTGATTGTAAAAGCACAACCTCAACAAGTAATGAAAGTTGTGTGATGTCGTCAGTTCAAACTGGCACGTATCATGTCATGGTTGAAGCGTGGAATGAGATTTCGAATGTGTCACTCACGGGAAGTTATAGCACCTCAGGTGGCGGCGAAAACGTTGACCGAACTGAGACAAACATGAGTGTCGCTACCGGTAGTTGGCAGCGCTTTACTCAACAAATACCGGCAGGCCTTAGTAATTTAACGGTGACTATATCTGGCGGTAGTGGCGATGCAGATTTGTATGTTAACTATGGCTCAGCGTCAACAAGTTCAAATTATCTATGTCGGCCCTACAAAAATGGTAACGAAGAAAGTTGTCAATTTGATAACCCACAAAGTGGAACTTGGTACATAGATTTACAGGGTTACCGAGCTGCATCGGGCGTGACATTAACGATTCAAGGACAATGATTTAAACGCAATCATACTTTTAACCATGAGGAAGCAACGCTTCCTCATTTAGTCTTGCCCTTGGCAAGTCAGTTACGTAAAATCTGCCCATCACTTTTAATCTATTGGCGAAGTTTATCAAACAACTTTTCAGTGCCACTGGCCCCCTTGCACTTTCTCTTGATGGATATACTCCTCGGCAGCCACAAATTGACATGGCTGTTGCAGTTGACGATGCCTTAAAAAAACGTCACCAATTAGTGGTTGAGGCGGGCACAGGCACGGGTAAAACCTATGCTTACTTAGCGCCTGCGTTAAAATCAAAAGGCAAAACCATTATCTCAACGGGTTCAAAAGCACTACAAGAGCAGTTGTTTCATCGTGATTTACCCAATTTAGTCAAAGCACTGAGCGCCACTAAAAAAGTCGCTCTTTTAAAAGGCCGCGCGAATTATTTGTGTACCTATCGTTTAAGTCAGCACGTTGCGCATGTGCCAACTGATGATCCAGATGTAATGCATCAACTTGCGATGGTGGCAAAGTTTGCAAGTGAAACCCGTTCGGGCGATTTAGCAGATTGTATAGGCATAGAAGAAGACGCCAAGGTACTGCCTTATGTTAGCTCAACGGCTGATAACTGTTTGGGTAAAGAGTGCCCCGATTTTCAAGATTGCTATATTCGTAAAGCCCGCTTAAATGCCATGGAAGCTGACGTGGTGGTGATCAACCATCATTTATTCTTTGCAGATATGGCTGTAAAAGACACAGGCTTTGCTGAATTAATGCCCACTGCCGACGCCTATATTTTTGATGAGGCGCATCAGCTCAGTGAAATTGCCAGTGACTATTTTGGTGAAAATGTTAGCACTAAAAAGCTGGTGGATTTAATTAATGACTTACGTGCGATATACCGTGCAGATATCCCAGATATGCTGCAATTAGGTAAAACCCTCAACAAGTTAGAAACCAGCGTGGCAGATTTACGCTTGCAGTTTGGGCTTGATGGTAGCCGTGGTGATTGGCGTGAAAAGCTGGCTTATAAAGAGATTTGTGCAGCACTGCACCGGGTCATTAGCGACCTCGACTTTTTATACCAAGTATTAAAGTTATGCTTAGACCGTAGCGAAAAAATAGAGCATCCGTTTGAGCGCACACTGGCCTTTAAAGGTCAGTTAGAGCGGGTATTTGATACCGCACAAACGGGTTATAGTTATTGGTACGAAACCACTCGCCGATACCTAACGGTAAACATTACACCGCTTAATGTATCGGCTAAATTTGCACAGATGATGAAAGACACAGGAGCAGGTTTTGTGTTTACATCGGCGACTTTATCGGTCGATAACGACTTAGCGCACTTTAACGCTAGTCTTGGCTTAAAGCCAACGCAAAGCATGATTGTTGAAAGTCCGTTTGATTATCAACAACAAGCATTACTTTGTTTGCCGCGCTACTTACCTGAGTCTCATGCGAATAATATGCCCCATGCAATTATCAAGCTGACCCTTGAGTTGATTAAATCAGCAAAAGGTCGCTGCTTTGTGCTGTTTACTAGCTATCGTATGATGCACTTAGTGGCGGAAGGTTTAACCACGCAGATGGATTATCCGGTTTATATGCAAGGGCAAATGTCTAAACGCATTATCCTTGAGAAGTTTACCCGTCACGGTAATGCCGTTTTACTCGGCACAGCCTCATTTTGGGAAGGCGTAGATGTTAGAGGCAGCACATTAAGTTGTGTTATCATTGATAAATTGCCGTTTGCCGCACCTGATGACCCATTATTGCAAGCAAAAATGCAAGATTGCCAGTTACAAGGCAAAGACCCATTTGCGCATATTCAATTACCTCAAGCGGTCATTGCATTAAAGCAAGGGGTAGGGCGACTTATTCGCGATAGTAAAGATAAAGGTGTGTTGGTTATTTGCGATAACCGCCTAGTAACACGCCATTACGGCCAAGTATTTTTAAAAAGTTTGCCACCCATGCGCCGGACGCGCGACTTAGCAATGGCAAACGCGTTTTTAGAACAGATCAATTAGAGTAACTTAGATGATTAAACACAATATTCTTGCCTTAGATGCATCAACTGAAGCGTTATCGCTGGTGCTACATTATCAAGGGCAAACATTTCATCATTTTGAAGAGTGCCCTCAGCAGCACAGCCAAAAGATTTTGCCTTTAATTGATGAGTTACTCACAAAGGCGCAATGTAAACTAACCGAATTAGATGTAATTGGTTTTGGTCAAGGACCGGGTAGCTTTACGGGCGTGCGTATCAGTGTTGCGATTGCTCAAGGTTTAGCGTATGCCGCACGTTTACCTTTGGTTGGCGTATCAACATTGCAGATGATGGCGCAACAAGCGTTTGAGCAAGACCAAGCCAGCGATGTGTTTTCTGCGATTGATGCACGTATGGGCGAGATTTATTACGCTCATTATAAAGCTGATGATAATGGCTTAATGACGCTAGTTGATGAAGAGCAAGTCATTAAACCTGAGTTGCTAACGTTACCTGAAACAACAGCGGCAGCGGTGGGTACGGGTTGGCAGACCTATCCTGCACTTGTTACAGATTTGGCAAATGTAAGTTTAAATGAAAACATTTTACTGCCTGATGCAAAGTACATGCTGGCCTCGGTTGCCACTGCATTCGCTCACGGTGAAACGGTGACTGCAGCCAATGCACAGCCTAAATATGTGCGTGATACAGTGACTTGGAAAAAGCTACCAGGCCGAGAGTAACTGAAAGAATAACGGGACTTGCGTGCCCGTCAGTTATGGCACATAATTTAGTCATGTTTGATGTGGAATTACGAGTTTGACTTTACCTATTGGCTCAGGCTTTTATACCGGTGACATTCCCGGTCAATATAGCCGTAAAAATCCCATTACTGATAAGCCTAAAGCGATATCAGACCAAACGGCTGAGCAAAAATCGTCAACAGAGTATGTTAAATCAAGTCCTCAAGCTGTTGCTATTGCCGATGAATTTAAAGCTGAGTCGCAAAGCTATCAGCAAACAATTTATGACAAACCAAGCAACCCAAAAACCAGTCGCGCGATTTCAACCTATACGGAATTTGCTAACTTAGAGCGCCGCGCCGAAGTGCAAAGCCTTATTGGCGTTGATGTATATGCATAGCTAACTGGTATGATTAATAAAAGCTAATACTGAATTCACAAAGAAGCCTAAACAAAATGTTTAGGCTTTTTTATGATTGAACAGTATTTCTAAGCAATAAAATTACTGCTTAATAAAATCTATCAGCTTGTCGGCAATCGCAGTATTGTTTTGCGAACCGTAGAAATCTTCTGCACGTTTACCATAGGCAAATACTTGTACATCAATAGCGGTGTGGCCACCAGTAGTCCACCCCGTGAAGCTGGCATGATTGATGATATCTTTTACAGCAAGTAGCAGTGCTTTATCGCCCATTTTCTTAGCTTCGCTTAGCTTGATGCTGTTTGCATCAGTAAATTCGATATCAGAATACTTTTGCCATACTGCTTTTAAGTCATCGTGTTCAAGTAGATCTTTTGTGATAGTGCCGGCAGTTGCTTTAACACCTTTAACAACGTCAGTTTCCCACTTATATTGACCATGCGCGCCCAGTGTTAAGCCACCTGTTGAGTGATCTGCAGTGATAACAAGTAGGGTATCTGGGTTTTTATCTACATACGCTTTTGCTTGTTCAATCGATTTAGCAAAGTCGTCCATTTCGCCCATTGCACATGCAATGTCGTTTGCATGACCACACCAGTCAATTTGGCTACCTTCGATCATTACAAAGAAACCTTTGTCGTTTTGACCATCAAGTAAATCAAGTGCTTTAGTTGTCATTTGCGTAAGGCGCGTTGGATTTTCGTCAAGCGCAAACGGTAAACCAACTTCAGCAAATAAACCAAGAGCAGGAACTTGCTTTAAGTCATTCATTGCAGCAAAGTCATCGCTGTATTGATAGCCAGCGGCTTTAAACTCTTCCACTAGATTACGGTCTTCACGAACGTAATATTTCGTGCCGCCACCTAACATTAAATCAACCGGTAATTTACCCGCGATTTTGTTATCGATATAGTCGTTAGCAATCTCGTCGTAGTTACGGCGTGATTCGTTATGTGAAGCAAAGCTTGCTGGTGTGGCGTGGTTAATTTGCGAAGTAGCTACGAGAGCTGTTGTCATACCGCGCTCTTTGGCAACTTCAAGCATAGTTTTTACAGGTTTTTTATCAGTATCAACGGCAATTGCGCCATTATAACTTTTATGACCACTGCTTAGTGCTGTTGCACCTGCAGCGCTATCTGTTACATAGGTATGATCGTCAGGGTAGGTATGTGCCATACCACGTAAAATTGTATCGAAAACAGTTGGGTCAACAACTTTAGTTTTTGGATCATCTTTAAAGTAACGATATGCAGTTGTGTACGCTGGGCCCATACCATCACCAATCATATAAATGATGTTTTTTGGTGCTGATTCAGCCATTACTGAGCCTGCTGAGCATAATAATGCTAAAAGACTTAATTTTAATTTCATTGATGTAACCTTATTATTGTGCCCTTATTTATACTGCGAGGATTATTGTATACTAGCCAGACGATAAATAAACGCCTTTAAGTTGAAACGCTTAATAAATAGGAGCAATTGTGCAACCTTTTTCTTTTCAAACTGGCACTCAGGCAATGCATGGCCTAACCTTTGGTCATGGCGAAGAGGTTGTGATTGCCTTACATGGTTGGCTTGATAACGCACATAGTTACATACCTATGTTACAAAATGCGAAGCTAAAGCAACGTTGGTACTGCCTTGATTTTCCTGGTCATGGTTTATCTGATTGGCGAAGTAGTGACGCCCATTATTACTTTATTGACTACGTTGATGATGTATATAAGTTTATTGGGTCACTTGAGGTAACGAAAGTGCATTTAGTTGGCCATTCAATGGGCGCTATGGTTGCTGGGGTTTTTGCTAGTTGTTTTCCTGAAAAGGTAGCGTCGGTAAACTTTATTGAGGGAGTTGGTTGCGTTACAACAAATAGCAATGAAGTGAGCGGACAACTTCGCAAGGCAATATTAAATAGAGCGCGGGTAAACAATAAAGGGCCACGTGCATTTGACTCAAAAGCGCACATTATTAGTGCAAGGCTTGCAAGTGGTGACCTTGAATACCCACAAGCTGAGTTATTAATGACACGAAATAGCTACGAAAAAGCAGGCAAGTGGTACTTAACAACCGATCCAAAGCTTAAAAATCACTCAGGATTTCGCTTTGATGAAGCACAATGTATTGCAACCATTAAACAAATTAACGTGCCATGTCAGCTTATTTTAGGCGATGAGGGGTTTCCTTTTGTAAAGCAAAACTTAGAAGCATATGGTAAATATTACAAAGAGTTAAAAATTCATAAGATACCTGGTGGTCACCATTGCCATATGCAATTTCCTGCATTAACCTTAGAACACGTTCATGCATTTATTGGGCAGTATAAAGCAAGTTAATTGTATAATTGCACCAAATGTGGGATTATCTGCACCATTAGAGTATTTACTCCATTGAGAAACGGCCTTAGTTAGCTTAAGGTTATTAAAAAATATAATTATAAACAGGAGCTAAGAGTGGAAAAAATCTGGCTTAAACGCTACCCAGAAGGTATGCCTGAAACAATCGACCCTGAGCATTATCACTCGCTACTCGACTTGTTTGAAAAAAGTTTTGCTGACTTTAGTGACCTTCCAGCTTTTACCAACATGGGTAAAGAGTTGACCTATCGTGAGTTAGACAGTGCTACAAAACGTGTTGCGTCGTACATTCAAAATGATCTTGGTCTTAAAAAAGGCGATAAAGTAGCGGTGATGATGCCGAACTTACTACAAACGCCTGTGACTATCTTAGGTATTCTTCGTGCAGGCTGTGTAGTGGTGAATGTAAACCCACTTTATACCGTGCGTGAATTAGAGCATCAGTTAAATGACTCAGAGTCTTCAGCAATTTTTATTCTTGCAAACTTTGCCGATACTCTAGAGAAAGCATTACCAAAAACTAACGTCAAGCACATCGTGGTTACTCAAGTGGGTGACATGGTTGGCGGCCTTAAAAAGCACATCGTTAATTTTGTGGTGAAGCACGTTAAGAAAATGGTGCCTAGCTACTCATTGCCAAATGTGATCAAATTTGCAGATGCGCTTGCTGGTGATGAAGCTGGTTACAAAAAACCTGAAGTTGATTTAAACGACTTAGCATTTTTGCAATACACAGGCGGTACAACGGGTGTATCTAAAGGCGCAATGCTATCGCATGGCAACATGGTTGGTAACCTTGAGCAAGTATCAGGTTGTCTAGACAAAGTATTAGAGCGCGGAAAAGAAGTGGTTATCACAGCACTGCCGCTTTATCACATCTTTGCACTGACAGCGAACTGCCTAACATTTATGAAATACGGTGGTTTAAACGTACTTATCACAAACCCTCGTGATATGCCGGGCTTTGTTAAAGAGCTAGCACAGCACAAATTTACAGCGGTAACGGGTGTAAATACGCTATTTAACGGTTTACTAAATACCCCAGGTTTTGCTGAACTTGATTTCTCAAGCTTAAAAATGTCACTTGGTGGTGGTATGGCGGTACAGCGTCCAGTTGCTGAAAAATGGCAAGCTGTAACGAAGACAAAATTAATGGAAGGTTATGGCTTAACTGAATGTGCGCCACTTGTAACTGTTAGCCCTTACGACCTTGAAGGTTATAACGGTTCAATCGGTTTACCTGCTCCTAGCACTGATATTAAGCTTATGCTTGAAAATGGTGAAGAAGCAGCGAAAGGTGAGCCGGGCGAGCTTTGGGTTAAAGGCCCACAAGTTATGCAAGGTTATTATAACCGCCCAGATGCAACAGCAGAATGCTTAAAAGATGGCTGGTTTGCAACAGGTGACATTGCTACTTACGATGATGAAGGCTTCTTCTACATTGTTGATCGTAAGAAAGACATGATTATCGTATCTGGTTTCAACGTGTTCCCAAATGAGATCGAAGAAGTCGTCGCTATGCACGATGGCGTGCTTGAAGTAGCAGCTATCGGTATTCCTCACGAGGTCAGTGGCGAACAAGTTAAAGTTTTTGTTGTGAAAAAAGATCAATCTTTAACTGAAAAAGATATAATAAAGCACTGTCGTGATAATTTAACGAACTATAAGGTGCCTAAACTCGTTGAGTTTAGAGATGAACTACCAAAAACAAACGTTGGTAAGATTCTAAGAAGAGCCTTAAAGGACGAAGAAAAATAATTAAAGCCGGCATTAGCCGGCTTTTTTATGGTAAAGAAAGGGGTATAAGTGCAATATCAACTGATCGAAACGCAAAATCAATTAAATGATTTTGTAGAAAAAATTACAGGTAAACCGGTTCTGGCAATTGATACCGAGTTTATGCGTCGTCGTACGCTTTACCCTGAAGTTGCACTTATTCAAGTATACGATGGTGAGCATTTAGCGTTAATCGACCCTCTGGCTGAGCTGTCGCTTTTTGATTTTTGGCAAGTACTTAAAAACCCTGAGGTGTTAAAGGTACTACATTCACCGTCAGAAGATATTGAAGTGTTTCAAAAATACGCTGGCTTTGTACCAACACCACTGTTTGATACCCAGTTTGCACTACAAATACTAGGCCATGGTAACTGCATGGGCTTTGCGCACATGGTTAAAGAGTTACTTGATATCGAAATTGATAAAAGTGAATCGCGTACTAATTGGTTACAGCGCCCGCTCACTGAAAAGCAGCTAGATTATGCCGCAGCCGATACGTATCACTTATTGCCTTGTTTTGAAATTATTAAAAAACAAATTGATGAAGCTGGCTTTTTTGACATTGTTATCAGCGAAAGCGAGTTAGTCGCGCAAAAACGTGCTTACCAAACGCCCGCAGAGCAGCTCTACAAAGACATAAAAAATGCATGGCAATTACGACCGCACGACTTAGCGGTATTACGCGAGCTTGCTGCATGGCGCCGTGAAAAGGCTGAGCGCAAAAACCTCGCGCTTAACTTTGTGGTTAAAGAGCACAACATGGTTGAAATTGCTAAGCGCAAGCCTGCAAGTTTAAATGCGTTACGCAGAGTGCCAGGTGTTGAGCCAATGGAAGTTAACCGTTCGGGCGTTGAAATTTTAAAATGTATTGAACGTGGTAAAGCCGTTCCTGCAAGCGAACAACCTGCACAATTAAAACGATTAATTGATTTTCCGGCATATAAAAAAGCCGCGAAAGATATTAAACAAAAAATCACTAAAGCTGCAAAAGAGCGGGGCATTCCTGAAGATGTATTGGCCTCTAAAAAACAGATTAACCAGCTTATCAGCTGGAATTGGAAGCTCGATGCCGATGAGCGTAAAGCTGCATCAAAGCCAGATCTGTTTAACTCATGGCGCTATGAGTATGTGAAAGACGTACTTAAAGAGTGGCAAAACTAATAAAAGCCCTTTATTGCTATTTACTTATCATTATAGGCCCTGAAACTTGCTGCGTTTATGAGTTACCTGTAACCAATGCAGCAAGTTATAATCATACCGTTTTAATCTTTGTAGTTGTCTAGACGTTAAACTATAAAAAGGGGCAAAAATAAAAAACTTTTCACCTATAATAATTACACAATTAAACCCAAACTTAGAATATTGTTTAATCAACTTCGTTTTAGTTGCTTCTATATGCGCGTTGCCAAAAGGCGAGCTATAAAATACTCCGTGGCGACAGATTGTGAGTTCACTTTTACTACTAAGTATTAATAATGTTAGAACTAACGAAATTAACATGAATAGTATAAGAAGCGGCTCATATAAAAAGTGCTTCTGTGAAAGGGTTTTTAAAAGGTATACAAAAACAGCCTCAAGGGTAGCTAACATCAGCCATATGCTTTTTTCAGAAGTCTTTCTTAAATTCAATACTTTCATTCTCAGTCCTTGAGAGGCTTTTTTAATATAATACTTCGCAACTTAGATAAAACAATCTGCCGAAAAAATGAAAGTAAACGCTGTACTTAATATTTTATTATTAATTTTGTATTGTAATGCTTGTTTATCTTTTTGAATTGAAATGACTATTTAAAATAGAAAAACTTTATGGGTGTCTATTTTTGGTTAGCAAAAAAAGAACGTTATCTATCTAATTTTAATCAAAGTATACTGCTTATTTTTTATTTTATTTATCAAATTGTTCGTAATTATCTGAATTTTAGATATTCGCTTGGTAAACTTCTTTTGGCTAGAAATTAGTTAATGACTCTGCTACAAATAATATATTCAGTAATCGCGCCAAGCTAACAATCATTCAAACTTCAGTGTTAAAAAATAAAAAGGTTAGGTTATGGAAAACGATAATAAAATAGAGCAATTCGCTCAGGATTTAATTGGAATCAAGCGTCAAATCAAGGCTCTACTTTATCAAGAGAAATTACTTAAAGATCAAATTAAACCCCTTTTACAAGAACATGGTGCAGTAAATTTTGATTATGGAAAGGTGTACTATGGTGAGTCAAAAGGTTCTTCAACATTTAGTCGAACAGAAGTATTGTCATATATTCGTGATAACTACGGTGATGCTTTAGCTGATCAAATTGATGAAGATTGCACTAAGGTTGGAGAACCTAGGCAAGTTGTGTACATAAAGCTTATTGATCCATAACAAACTAGCGTTCTATAGGCAATAGCTCCTGGCAAGATGAACCCTAATATAGAGCTGTGAGTGAACGACTATTTAAATTAAACTCAAGCCATGAGCTCACGTGGTTAAAGCGAGCTCATTCCTAAAATAACTCTACAAACCAAGTAAAATCTTATCTAAGTTTTGTTTTGATTTAGCAACGCTTTGTAGTGGGGTTAACCCGTTTGGGTATTCTTCTTGCTCAAGCACTAACCACTTGGTGTTGCCGTGCGACTCTAAAGTATCGATGATGGCAGGCCAATCAATGTTGTTTTCGCCGATAATAGGGCTCATGTTGCTACCCTGAATCGTACGTACTTTAATGTGTGTAGCAAGCGTGCGGTTAGGGTACTTTTTAATAAAGTAGATTGGATCTTTAGCAGCGTAATTGACCCAGCCAATATCTAACTGCAATGGCATGGTCTTGGGGGTATTAGTGGCAATGTAATCCCAAAACGTTGCATTATTAAAAGCATTAAACTCTTTATTATGATTGTGAAAACCGATCTTCATATCAAAGCGGGTTGCATAATCACTGACTTTAGTAAGCTCTTTAACCAGAGATTTAACTCCCTCAGGGTGCCATGCTCTTTCATCCCAAGGTACATAAAGTGTAGTAACGCCAAGGGTCTTGTAAAACAGCAGGGTGCTATCAATAGTGTTTTCACTGAGTGCATCAAAGCCGATATGGGCACTACTGGCAACTAAGCCTAATTCACTGAGCTTTGCTTTTAAGGCTGCTGGGTTATGTGAGTATGGGCCAAAGTCTCCGGCAAACTCCACACCGTCAAACCCCATTTCGGCAAGAGACTTAAGCGTACCATCAAAGTCATTTTTTAAAGTGTCTTTGACTGACCATAGCTGCACACTCACTGGCAGTTTTGCGAATAATTGACCACTAAATACAAGGCTAATAATGAGCAATAAAATGCGGGTTTTAAACATACTTCAATCCTAAAAAAGCAGGGGGCTGACCCCCTGCACTGTGTTACAAATAACACAAGGGGGAAAGTTAATCGATATAGGCGTACTCGCTTAAACCAAGCTCAGCTAAAACCTGATCTAAATGGGCTTTTGCTTCATCAGAAGGGCCAGGGTAATCGCCTGCAATAGGCACATTACCAAGGTAACCTATGTCTTTACAGCCTTCAGGTGTACAGAAAAAGGCAGCAAGCACTAACTCTTTAAAGCGTAAAAAAGCTTTACCAATACGCTGAAATTGTAGAGGTGTTTGCTCGTTTAAAAACGCAATATCATCTAAAATCTCGCGATGTTGCTTTTCATTAAGTGCAACAAATTGCTTTTTAAAACGAAGCTGTGCTTCATCGTTAAGCCACGCTAATGAATTTAAAATTTTAATTCTATCGCGTTGTTGACCTTCATAAGGCGCGCTCACCCACTCATTAATAACAGCTGGTACTTGTAGCTCACTGGCTGAAGGAATAGCACCTTCGCGCGGCACAATGTAATCAGCTAAAACCGCTACTAACGTGAGTTCGTCTGCTGTTAAGGTCAGTGGCCAAGGTGATTCTGGTGGCATAACCAAATTAGGATCTTGACCATAGCCTTTAGCGGTTACAGGCTTGATATCTAAATCAGGCCAATGCTCTTTTGCAGAGACAGCAACGTCATCTTCAAGTGCTTTTGTGCAACCTGCAGTTAAACTAACCGCCGAGCCCGCAGCTAATAGACCAAGCCATTTTAAAGACTCACGGCGGCTCATGTTAGAAACATAGTTATATGAGTCGTGTTCGTTACGATGATGCATAATTAAAGTACCCCGTTATCAATTTGTTGAGCAAGCCAAGTTGAATTACGCATTGCCAGTGTCATGATGGTGAGCGTACAGTTTTTATGAGGGTTTGAAGCAAATACCCCCGCATCCATTACAAATAGGTTATTACAATCCCATGTTTGGCCCCATTGATTGGTGACTGAGTCTTTCTTTGAGCTGCCCATTCGTGTGGTGCCCACTTCGTGAATGATTTCGCCACCTTTTGAAATTGCTTTTTCAGCAGGCGGGAGTTCGCCAACAGTCGCACCCATGTTTTCGAGGATTTGCTTCGCGGTTTTTAAACCATGCTCGATTTGCTTTAATTCTCTGTCAGACCACTTAAAGTGGAACTTTGATACCGGAATACCCCATTTGTCTTTAACGTTTTCGTCAATTTCCATGTAGGTATCTTTGTTCGGTAACATCTCGCCACGCAGAGCAAAGCCAACGTAAGAGCCATATGCATCACGAACTTGCTGTTTAAGAGCTGGGCCATAGCCTTGTTTATCACCTGACACACCCGAACCCGGCTGGCCAAAGCCACTGCCAATTTCAAAGTGATAACCACGTGGGAAGTCTAATTCATTGTTAGCTTGTGCTTGATGACCCCACCAAGGAATAAATAAGTGATTAGCGGTATGTCCATCTTCGTTATAACGTGGGCGACCTTTAAGTGCCGGAATTTGCGCACCTAACCATGCACCCGTCGAATCCATTAAGTTTCGACCTACTTGGCCACTTGAATTGGCAAGGCCTTTAGGGTGCTTTTTATTCTTTGAATTTAATAAAATACGCGCTGATTCACAGGCGCTGGCGGCTAAGATAACCACATCGGCATCAACAGCGTGTTCAGTTACAGTGTGTTTATCAACATAGGTGACGCCAGTGACTTTACCTTGCTCATCAACTTTGACTGATTTAACCATGGCATCAGTAATAACTTTTAAGTTACCAGTGGCTTTTGCCATAGGTAATAGCGATGTCGTAGTTTGAAAAGCTGCACCAATTGAGCAACCAGAGCCACAAGGTGTTGCATAAAAACACGCCATGCGATCATCTTTAGGGCGAGTTAATACTGCGCGATGCATAGGCACTGCTTGAATGCCCATTTTCTTTGCCGAAGCGGCAATTAAAAGCTCAGGAACACGCGGCTTTGGTGGCGGCTGTAAAATACCCGGTGACGAATCAGGCATATCTTCATGGCCAGTATTGGTGCCACATACACCCACAAGTTCTTCGGTTTTATCGTACCAAGGTGCTAAGTCAGCGTATTCAAATGGCCAGTCGGCACCGTGACCATCTCGGCTTTTGCCTTTAAAATCGTGCTCACTAAAGCGTAATGAATAGCGGCCCCAGTGGTTAGTTCGACCACCTAACATACGTGCGCGCCACCAATAGAAGTCGCTTCCTTTAGCGCTGGTGTATGGCTCATCAGGCACTTGCCAGCCGCCATCAACGGTTGCATCGTAAAAGCCAAAGTTTTTGTCTTTGTTACCTGCCCCCATAAGTGGAGCCTCACTGTTACGACGAAACATCGGGCTTTCTGTTTTCGGGTCATAATTACGGCCCGCTTCAAGTAATAATACTTTGTGGCCAAGTTTGGTTAGCGTATAAGCGGCCATTGCACCGCCAGCACCCGAGCCAACAACTAATACCTTATGTTTAAAATCAGACATCTTATAGCTCCTTGATTTTTATATTTTTAAACCACACTTTGTCACCATGGTCTTGAAGCCCGATATGACCTTGTTCAGCCGTTGCAAAGTTTTTCCAAGTTGCAAACTTACTGCCTTTAACAAGGGTGTTCCATGTTGTGCTACCAATTACAATGCTGGTGGTGCTAATACCGTTTTGCCAAACTTGTAAGTGGTTGTCTTGCATTTTAATGCGTACATGGTTCCAGCTATTTGCTGGTTTGTGAGCCGCAACTGGGGCTGCAAATAAATCGTAAATTGACCCCGCTAAGTGCGAGTCAATTTCGGTATCTGGGTGTTCTTCGTTATCGATAATTTGAATTTCAGGCGCATGAGAGTAAATCATCTGTCCGGTTTCATCTGCTAATACAAAAATACCGCTATTGCCTTTGGTAGAGATTTTCCAATCGATCTGTAATTCAAAGTTTTGGTACTGCTTTTTAGTAAGCAGGTCGCCACCACCTTTGGTTAATGTCATAGCGCCATCTTCAACGACCCATGCAGGATTTAAAGATTCGCTTTTAAAATTACGCCATTGCGACATATCTTTGCCGTCAAACAACAACTGCCAGCCAGCTTGCTTTTCTTGTTGTGTAAGCTGATTGTCAGCCGCATTAGCGAGTGCACAGCTACTAACGGTGAGCATTAAAGTCAGTGCTTTAAGAGATTTAAACATTGTGTGTTCCTCGACGATTTACTTGCTTAAGACGCACATTTTTCGGTGCGTTTGTTGTTATTAATTACCAAATGCAACCCAATGAATGCGACGATTAAAATAATTGGGAAGATCAGTAGGTTTTGTAATACAGCCTGTCCGGCTAAAATTTCAATTTGTTCAGCGCTTGCGCCACTTGCCTGTGCCGATGAGCGTGCCGTATCTATCCAACTACCAATTACAGGGTTCCAGATGCTCATTGCAAACATGCCTGCACCGCCCATTAACGACATACCCAGCGCCCCTGACTTTGGAATGTATTCAGCAACGCAGCCAAGCATGGTCGGCCAAAAGTAGGTAACCCCAAGAGCAAATAATATGGCCGCTATATAAATCATGCTGCCCTCGGCTTGGCTCATCATGAAGATACCTAAGCTTGCACAAATGGCAGAGCCAAGTAATACACCGGTAGGGTTGAGCTTATGCACTATAGGGCCTGCAAAGAAGCGACCAACCGCCATTAGGCCAGTGATCAAGGCTAATACCACCATAGGAGAGGCACCCGATGAACCTAAAATACGCTCAATCCATTGTTGTGTGCCAAATTCAGTGGTTGCGGTAAACGTCATACAAGCAATTAAAAAGATGTATAACGGCGTAAATAAGTGGCGAATATTGCTGCTGGTAGAGTGAGAGCGTGTATCAAAGCGTGGGAATTGTGCTTTGATCAGCATAGCGCCATAGATAACCGTAGGAACTAAAATTAATGCTACTTGCCATTGCCAGTTTAAACCCGCTCCCGACATAAAGTTCGACGCAAGTGCGCCAATCACAATGCCACCTGGGAACCAAACATGAAAACGGTTTAGCATAGTGGTGGTGTTTTTAGGGTACATTTCTGCAATCAGCGGGTTACAGCCAGCTTCAACAGCGCCGTTGGCAAAACCAATTAAAAAGGTAGAAACCAGTAAGCCCCAAAAACCATCAGCTGTTATCGTCAAAATAAGGCCAAGTAAATGACAGATAAACGCTAACGCCACTAATTTCTTAGCGCCAATGGCATTATAAATAATACCGCCGACCATAGTCGCAACCGGAAAGCCTAAAAATGCCATGGCATTAACCCAACCTAATTCGGTGTCGGTTAAGCCAAACTCACTGCCAAGTTGACCCAAAATACCAGCACGAATGGCAAAGGTCATAGAGGTCACAATCAGTGCTATACAGCAAAGCCGAAAGACAATGCGGTTATAATTATTGTTGTCCATATTGTGTGTCCTGTGTTCTATTGTTGTCGGTTTTATAAACCTAAAATTCGATTATTCCGCTCAGTGTTTGTTGCCCCACTGGCAAAATCGTCAAAGGCTTTGTCTGTTGGGTTTATTAAATGTGCTTTAATAAACTCAGCGCCTTCTCTTGCCCCATCTTCTGGGTGCTTTAAGCAGCATTCCCATTCAAGTACAGCCCAACCATCAAAACCATATTGAGTTAACTTGCTGAAGATTTGCTTAAAATCTACTTGGCCATCACCTAAAGAACGAAAACGCCCTGGTCGGTCTTGCCAGTTTTGAAATCCGCCATAAACACCTGAACGGCCATTTGCGATAAATTCGGCATCTTTGACATGGAACGCCTTAATGCGCGAATGATAGATATCGATAAACGCTAAATAGTCGAGCTGTTGCAATACAAAATGGCTCGGATCATAAAGAATATTAACGCGTGGGTGATTATTGGTTGCTGCTAAAAAGCGCTCAAATGTAACACCATCATGTAGGTCTTCACCCGGATGCAATTCATAACACACGTCCACGCCATACTCGTCAAAGCAATCTAAAATGGGTAGCCAGCGCTTAGCAAGTTCACTAAAGCCTTGTTCAACAAGTCCTTGTGGACGCTGTGGCCACGGGTAAAAGGTATGCCATAAAAAAGACCCCGAGAATGTCGCATGGGTTGTTAAGCCAAGATTTTTACTTGCTTTAGCAGCCATCATCAGTTGCTCTGTTGCCCACTTTGTTCGCGCTGCAGGGTTACCTTTTACATGCTCTGCGGCAAAATTATCGAACATTTCATCGTACGCAGGGTGCACAGCAATTAACTGGCCTTGCAAATGTGTTGATAACTCTGAAATTGTAAGTCCATACTCTGTGGCAATACCAGTGACTTCATCGCAGTAATGCTGGCTTTGAGCTGCTTTTTCTAAATCGAAAATTTCAGGGTTTGAGGTTGGCACTTGAATCGCTTTGTAACCTAAACCGCTTGCCCACTCACATAAACCTTGAAAGCTATTGAAGGGGGCTTGATCTGAAATAAACTGCGCCAAAAATATTGCTGGCCCTTTGATTTTATTCATTCTTTTTTATCCAATCTGTAATTTGTGCCATTTAGTATCTTGCTTCGATGAAGCAACAACATGCTCAATAAACGCCATACCACGCACAGCCTCATTGATGCCTGGTACATCAAATGCTGAATTCGTTGCGTTATCGCCTTGCTTAAATGCGTGGATCTGCGCTGCAAAATTGCGGTAAATATTGGCAAAGGCTTCAAGGTAGCCTTCTGGGTGACCGGCAGGGGCGCGCAGGGCATTTTGCGTGTCAGGGTGTAATTCACCTACGCCCGCTCTAAGTAATGTGGCGGCTTGATTGTGGCCTCGTAGCCATAAGCTATTTGGCTCAAGTTGCGACCATTCAAGACTGGCTTTATCGCCATAAACACGCAGGCGTAAGTTGTTCTCATCGCCAATAGCAATTTGGCTTGCCAGTAAAACGCCTTTACAACCATTATTGAATCTAAGAAGCACAGTGCCATCATCATCAAGGGCTCGGCCTTCAACCACATGATTTAAATCGGCGCAAAGCTCGGTGATTTCGAGATCAGAAACATACTCGGCTAAGTTAGCTGCATGCACGCCAATGTCGCCCATACAACAACTAATGCCAGATTTACTGGTGTCTAAACGCCAGCTTGCTTGCTTTGAACCTTCGTCTTCGCTGTGCGCTAACCAGCCTTGAGTGTACTCTACAATGACTTTACGTATGCTGCCGAGCTCGCCTGCTTTTACGCGATGCTTGGCTTCTTTGACCATAGGGTAACCGGTGTAAGTGTGGGTTAAGCCATATAAAACCTGCTGCTTTGCAATAATACTTTGTAATTGCTCTGCTTCTGCGAGAGTAAGCGTTGCAGGTTTATCTGAGAGCACATGAAAACCATGTTCAAGCGCCATTTTCGCGACCGGAAAATGTAAGTGGTTTGGGGTGACAATAGCTACAAAATCAATACGCTCATCAGCAGGTAATTTTGCTTCTTCGGAAAAAAGCGTTTGATAACTGTCGTAGCAACGGCTGCTATCAAGCCCAAGTAGTTCGCCAGTTGCTTTACATTTGTTTGCGTCTGAACTGAATGCGCCTGCAACAAGCTCTATCATTCCGTCTAATCGCGCTGCAATTCGATGAATAGCGCCAATGAAGGCACCATCGCCACCGCCTACCATTGCCATGCGGATCTTAGCTTTGCTCATCTTAAGCGCTCCTAATTTAAATAGCGTTTGCTACTGTTAATATCATGTTATTGATAATAGGAAAGCTTTGCCAATAAGCGCTAATAAAAATTCGGTTGACAATGCAACAAAGTCGGCGTTTAAAATATATAGGGCTGTTCCTTATTGAGACAAAATTAAGCGATGGATATTCAAGAAATAATAAAAAAAGCTGGCGTAAATCAGCTAATTGCTGCATTTGATTTACTGCCAGACATCCTCTTTTGGGTAAAAGACACAGATAGTAGAATCTTGCATTGTAATCAGCATTTCATTGAGCATCAGGGTTATAAAACACTGGAGCAAATATTGCTAAAAACAGACTTCGATTTTTCGCCAAAGCACCTCGCGTTTCAATACGTCAATGACGATAAACGAGTGATGGAAGGCTATATAGTGACTGACCGTTTAGAGCTTAACCAAACCCAACAAGGTGAGCTTGGTTGGTTTTCTACATCAAAGCATGCTTTAAAAGATCACGATGGCAATGTGATTGGCACTTATGGAGTGACCCGACATCTACAAAAAACCTCAAAAGCGCTTTCTCATGTAAGGGCTATTGAAGAGCCGGTAAAATTTATTCGCGAGCATTATCATCGTCAGATCAGCATTGATGAATTAGCAGAGCTTGCACACTTGTCGGTAAGTGCTTTAGAGCGCCGCTTTAAAAAGCATTTAGCAAAAACACCTAATCAATTTATTAACGAAGTGCGCCTTGAAAATGCCCGTAAGCTGCTAATTGAAACGCAACTGCCCATTTCACAAGTGGCCTACCAGTGTGGGTTTTCTGAGCCAAGTTACTTCAGCAAACAATTTCGGCGTTTGTTTGGTGAAATTCCCTCACAAATGCGCTCGCAATTAGGTGATTAAATTGCAGCTCTTGCCATTAAAATAGCCCCTTGCTCTGCACTGGCAAGGGCGGGGGTTAAATACGCTTTACTGGCATCAGGTAAGTAAGGTGTGATGGCACTGGCAATGCCGCCCATCAAGCTGACTTTTTTAATACCTTGTTTTTCAAAGTAAGTGATATAGCGGGTAATGTATGCGCACGCTTCATTGATTAATTGCTGACAAAAAGCATCGTCAGAATGGCTAAAAACGAGTGGCGCAAATTTGGCAAGCTCTGCAGGGCGCGCTGATATTAAACGCTGACTTAACGCTTGGCTTGAGCCGCAGTTAAGCTGGGTGAGTAGGGTATTTATTGCTGCAGAACTTTGCGCAACACCATCAAGTACTGCAAATGCTTTACGGCAAAGTTGTAAGCCTAACCAACCCCCACTGGCACCATCGCTCAGTAATAAACCATAGCCACCTAATTCGCTAAATTGGTTTTGCTGCTGGTAACCCGCACAAAAGCCCGTGCCCAGAATAATCACTGCGCCATCATGGTGTTGATGCGCGCCTTTACAGGCAATCAGCATATCTGTTGACAGGGTAAACTTGGCAAAAGGGTGCTGCCATTTGGTCATGGCTAGGTAAGCTGAGTCGATATTAGCTCCGGCAAGCCCTGCATGCACATAGGTATTTTTCAGCTCGCTTAAGGCAAGCCCAGCTTCATGAAATGCAAGTTCAGTCGCTTGGAGTATTGACTCTTGGCTTTGTTGGCAGCTGGTGGCCACATTTGCTGAACCACTTATGGCTTCACTCAGCAATGAGCCGTTTTCGTTTTCTAAACGAACTTTACACTTACTGCCGCCGCCATCAATACCTAAAAAATACGTTGCCATGTTTAATCCTTTGAAAGTAGCTTATTGATAGCCTCAGCATTAATTGCACCATTTTCGTTGTGCACACATGAGTGTACATGCACAGCCGCCTTTGCTGAATAGTTTTTTATTAATTGCCAAAGTGTTGCCGCGTTTTCTAAAGTAACGCCACCACCCATAACAATTTCTATCTGATTAGCGCTGTGCACTAAGTATGTGTTGAGCTGATTTAGACCATCTACAGCACTTTGACCGCTTTGCCATGGCGTGCCTGCTGTTAAGATGCGGTCAACCTCTAAGCTAATCAGTTTCTCAAGTGCGCTTAACGGGTTTGTAAGGGTATCGAATGCACGGTGAAAGGTCACCATCAGGCCATGCTGTTTGGCTGTGGCAACTAAAGAGCGGGTCACTTTTAAATCAAGTTCGCCGTTTTTAACTGCACCAAATACCACGCCATGCGCTCCCGCGTTCGCTGCCATTGTTATTTGTTTTTGCATAACTTGGTGACACTCAGCACTAACGAAAAAGTTGCCTGCTTCGGGGCGTATCATCACCACTAACTCTGCACTATTAGTCAGGTTTTTAACAGCACAGTCAATCGCATTAACACTTGGTGTTAAGCCACCTAGGTGTAAATTACTGCATAGCTCAAAGCGTTTTGCGCCTAAGTTACTGGCCATTGAAATGTTGTTAACAAGCTGCTTTAAGCACCCTTCGTTTAGGCATACTTCAAGAAATTTACCATTGTTCATGGACGTGTTTTTACCATATCTATTACACCTACTCATTAGTTAATTAATTTAACGTAAACTTAAAATTGTAATGAAAAATAATTTGGTGTTTACTATCAATTGGTTACTATTTTAACTAAGTCTGTGTTGATGAGTGAACTAGTTCTGCAACGACAGGCCTAACTATAAAGCAGAAATTATAAAAATGAATATAAAATATTCCAAACGCCGATTTTGTCATATCTCTCACCGAATTTTTATTATCACTTTTTGACCGCTCACCCTATTCTGAGTTTGAGTTTAACAAGCTGTTAACTACCGATAATCAGTTTAAAAACCGACAACAATAAATCGTTTTTTGAGAGGCTAAAGCCTCTTAAACAAAACAGAACACACAACTGGAGATAGGCATGGGCAAGCAAACTGTAATAAAAACAAAAGGGCAAGGAAGGCATTTTAAGCGAAATGCAATTTTGATTTCGCTACTGGCGGCAATCAATACAAGTTACGCAGCAGAGCAAGTAAATGAAGATGTAGAAGTGATTGAAGTACGAGGTATTCGTTCTTCAACTGCAGAAAACTTAGCAATAAAACGACTTTCAACGGCTACCGTTGATGCAATCACCGCAGAGGATATTGGTAAGTTTCCTGATAAAAATGTCGCTGATTCTTTGCAACGTGTATCGGGCGTTTTGATTGACCGCGACGGTGGCGAAGGTAGCCGCGTGAGTATTCGTGGTACGTCACCAGATTGGACACTTACCCAATTAAACGGTAACTATATTGCTTCATCAGGTTCTGGTACTCCTACCCGTAGTTTTAATTACACGTTATTGCCTTCAAGCATGATCAAAAGTGTAGAAGTGTACAAAAGTGCAGAAGCACGCATCGATGAAGGCGGTATTGGTGGTACGGTTATTTTACACACCCGTAAACCGCTTGAGATGGAAGCAAATTCAGGGGCGTTAAGTGCCGAGGTGACTTACGATGATGTGTCTGAAGACACTAAGCCGCAAGTTAATGTGCTGTATTCATGGAAAAATGACGACGAAAACTTTGGTGTATTGGCCGGTTATACTCGTCAAGATCGCACTGTAACAACCATCACTAACAACGCATCACACTGGCGTTTTCACTCAGATACCGTTGAAGGTGCAGAGCGTCCTGCGCTGGTAGACCAAGCCACTGGCGAAGTGTACAACAATGTATGGGCGCCTCGTGCGATGAGTGTTAATAACTCAAACCAAGACCGTACACGCGATGGGTATCAAGTCGCTGTGCAGTGGGCACCGAGTGACAGACTTGATTTAAACTTTAACTATTTTGGTGCCAAGTTAGGCTACGACCAAACAGGGCAAAGCATTACTTTTGCCGAGTGGAACGATAACCACAACCCGTATTACGGCATTGTGCTTGATGGCGATACTGTGGTTGCCTACGGTAATGGCGATAATGGGTTACTTAATGATAATAACTGGGGTGATGCCGATGTAAATGGTGGTGTGGCTGTTCGCCGTGGTTTGTTATCGCCGCAGTTAACAGGGCGTGAGCGTTTTGGCGAGTCAAAATCAAACACCTATGATTTTGAAGGTACTTATTTTGGCGATACGTACAGCATTACAGTAAAGCTGGGTCATACTGAAGCTGAAGGCGGCACCTCAAAAGAAACCTACGCCAATATTGATGCGCGTTTAGGCTCAGTAAACAGCTGGTTATGGTCAATTGAAAACGGTAAACCAAGCTACGAAGTGTCGACTGATTTAGCCACCGATAAAGAAGCATACCAGTATTATGATTGGTTTGACTCTTACTCATCTGAAAATGAAGACTCAGAAGATTACATTCAAACAGATGTAAAATTTGACCTCGATGGCAACTTTTTTACCCGTGTCTATGTAGGTGCTAAATACCGCGACCACGAAATTAAAGGTATTCGTAACGACTTTCGTTGGGATGACGGCATCTCTGATAACGGCGGTTACCGCGGTTACTTGCCAGGCACTGAGTGGTTCCATAATCCAGATTTTCACCCAGATGCGCCAACATTGGTAAGCGACCATGTGGTTGATAACAGTGCAGGTGATACTGGCGCATTTAACTTTTTAGCGTTTGATTTCAGAGCGTTGGATGATTACTTAAAAGAAAACTTTAGCCAGACAGTGGTGCCAACACTTTCGGGTACCTATGCCCTTGAAGAGAAAATTTGGTCTGTTTACACCCAAGCTGATTTTGAATGGCAAGATTTCCGCGGTAATGTCGGTGTGCGTTATGTTAATACTGAACTAAGCACCTTGACCTACGATGATGTTATAGGTCAAGACGATGACGACACAGAACCAAATGAGCGCAGTAGTGATGGCAGTGAAGTATTACCAAGCTTTAACCTTGCATGGGATGCAACTGAAGATCTTGTGGTGCGCTTTGCAGCAGCACGTACTATGGCAAGAGTGAGCTATTCAGACTTAAGCCAAGCAGAGTCATACGGTCCTCCAGTTAACATTAACTCGCCTGATTCATGGACTGGCCGTGGTAATGGTACCTCGGTAAACACAGGGCTTGAACCTATGTTATCTGACCAATTTGATTTAGGTATTGAATGGTATTACGGCGATGGCTCTGCACTGGGTGCCACATTATTCTCTAAAGATATTTCTAACTTACCAATCTCGACCGTAGAAATTGTAGAGCGAGAACACGATTGTTGTAACGGCCCAATCGAAGTCGAAATGAACACCAAAGTGGGTGGGGGTGATGCAAAGTCAGAAGGTTTAGAGCTGTTCTTCCAGCATTCGTTTGATAATGGTTTTGGTATTTTAACTAACTATACCTACACAGATACCAGCACCAGCGAAGTCTCGACAGACGGACAAAAAACAGAGGCCGAAATACCAGGCACCGCTAAGCACCAATATAATGTGTCGGTGTACTTTGAGAATGACGACTTTAGTGTTCGTGCGTCGTATAACTGGAAAGATGACCGTGCCAACGGTATTCACCAAGGCTACAACTTGTATACCAAAGACTATGGTCAGCTAGATGTGAATGCCTCGTATAACCTAACAGAGGATCTTTCGTTTACTGCGTCAGTGGTGAACCTAACAGAAGAAATAGAAGAAGGATATTGGAAACAAAGCAATCGCTTTACCTACAACCAATATTCGGGGCGCCGTTTTTACCTAGGCGCAAATTATAATTTCTAACCCAAGAGATGTTGTTTGTTGCAACCTAAAAAGGTACTTTTATTAAAGTACCTTTTTCTTTTTTAAGACAATAATGATTGAATTTGTAAAAACAACGGAGCAAGACAAAGCCTATTTACTCGACTTAAGATTAAATACCATGGTTGAGCACTTAGAAAATCAGGGGTTATTTTTATCACTTGAGCAACATCAAGCAAGAGTGGCTGAGCATTTTGAGCACAGTCATTTAGTGTTAAATGATGGGCAATGTGTAGGCGCAGCAAAGTTCATCGTGAGTGACCAAGCTATCAGTTTGTTACAGCTACAAATTGCGCCTAAAGAGCAGGGCAAAGGGTTAGGCACTAAGGTGTTAGATGCACTCAAAGCGCAAACCGCAGAGATTAATTTAACGGTGCTAAAAGCGAATCCAGCGTATGGATTATATCAACGGGCAGGGTTTAAAACTCTAGGCGAAGACGACTATGAGTTTCATATGCAGTGGCAGAAATAAAAAAGGGCGCTGTTAAAAACTAAGCGCCCAATTTTGACTATTTCTTTTCTTCGTCAGGTAAGGTGACGTTTAACTCAAGTACTGCTAAGTCATCTTCGTTTTGGTCAAACTGCACCTGAACTGCATCAGTGTTTACATTCACATATTTACGAATAACATCAAGGATGTCTTGTTTTAGCTGTGGTAGGTAATCTGGTGTACCACGCTGTGAACGTTCGTGCGCGACAATGATCTGCAATCGCTCTTTTGCTAATGACGCACTGCTTTTCTTTTCTGAGCGGAAGTAGTCAAGTAAAGACACATTAACCTCCAAAAATCCGTTTAAATAAGCCTTTTTTCTCTACGTCTAAGAAACGAAAATCAACAGTTTCGCCTAATAAACGATTGATTGCATCTGTGTATGCTTGGCCTGCATCCGATTCACCATCAAGGATAACCGGTTGACCAGAGTTTGATGCACTAAGTACAGCTTGTGATTCAGGAATAACGCCCAGTAGTTTAATCGCTAAGATTTCTTGTACGTCTTCTACCGAAAGCATTTCGCCTTTTTCAACGCGCTCAGGATTATAGCGAGTTAATAGTAGATGTTCTTTTACGCTTTCAAGGCCTTCTTCAGCACGTTTTGATTTGCTGTGTAAAATGCCAAGAATACGGTCAGAGTCACGTACTGATGATACTTCTGGGTTCGTTGTTACAATCGCTTCATCAGCGAAGTACATTGCCATCATTGCACCAGCTTCGATACCCGCTGGAGAATCACACACAATGTAATCAAAATCTTTTTTCAGCTCGTTTAGTACGCGCTCAACACCGTCACGGGTTAGGGCGTCTTTATCACGGGTTTGTGAGGCAGGTAAAATATGTAGCTTATCAACGCGCTTATCTTTAATAAGTGCTTGATTTAAGTTAGCTTCGCCATTGATTACGTTTACGAAATCATAAACAACACGGCGTTCACAACCCATGATAAGGTCAAGATTACGTAGACCAATATCAAAGTCGATAATAACGGTTTTAAAGCCTTTAAGCGCTAAACCTGTGCCAATCGCAGCACTCGATGTGGTTTTACCAACACCACCTTTACCAGAAGTAACGACAATCACTTTTGCCATGAGATTTATCCTTTAACCAAAGCTGAAATTTCTAATGAATCATTTTTTTGTTGGATTTGTACTGCGCTGCCCCAGTGTTCACCTTGTAGAGAGTCGCTGATCCAATAACTACCATTAATCGAAACAAGTTCTGCTTCTAATTTTTGGCAAAATATATTTGCTTCGTTGTAACCTTTAGCCCCTGCAATTGCACGGCCGCGAAGGGTGCCATAAATGTGCACGTTGCCATCGCTAATCACTTCGGCGCCATGACTTACAGCACCAATTACGATTAGGTCGCGGTCTTTTGCATACACTTGCTGGCCCGAACGTACAGTGCCATGAATAACTTGCGCAGGCAGGTGAACGGTTTTTTCAACGATAGATGTATTTGTTTGTTGTTTAGCGGTTGCACCCTTAACGTCTTGTGAATAATTTAACACCGACAGGCCCGCAGCTTTTGCGCTTTCGTTTTGCTCTTGAGAGCCATTACAAACCCCAACAGGGTTTAACGAAAGGCCGCTTAACATTGATTTTAAGAAAGAGAAATCAAGCGCTTCATCTTGTACGTCGCTTAAGTTGATTACGATAGGCGCACCGGCAAAAAACTTAGGTGCTTGGGCGATTTTCTCATCTAACTGCTTACTTAAAAGGGCTGTATCTGCTGAAAATAAATGTAAAACAGATAACGTAAAAAGGTTCCCTTTTAATTCAAAAATTTGTTCCGACATACACGCTCAATTGAATTGTCTGGATTAGCATTATTTAAGTATAAACACAGGCTGAACAAGGCATATACAGTAAAAATCTAATCTATTTTTTCTAACTTATTATATCACTCATGTTATAGTGTGCGCCTTCGTTAAGCAAGATATTATAGGGCCATAATGCTAACTGCGGTGTATAAAAGTATTAAAAAAGCGGATACATACCTTTTTGTAGAAAAAAGAGATGATTTCTCACGCGTACCTGAACCATTACTAGAAACGTTTGGTCAACCTAAGTACGTGATGATGATTAATCTAGCAAGCCGTGAAAAGTTAGGTGTGGCAGACTTAGACGCGGTTAAGCAAGCGTTAATTGACCAAGGGTTCTACTTGCAATTACCTCCGCCGGAAGAAAATCTGTTAACCCAATTTAAAAAAGACAAGGGAGTTGAGAGTGATTAAAAAACTTGCCGTCATTTTACTCAGTGCTTCACTAAGTACTTCAGTATTGGCAGAAGAAAAGACACAAGCTGATTTTGACGTTTACGTTGCAGCATTAAAAAAAGAAGCACTTGAAAAAGGCTATGATGAAGCCTTAGTTGATCAAGCACTTGCAACAGCTAAATTCAAAAAGAAAGTGATCTCAGCTGATAAAAATCAGCCAGAAGTAAAAGAAACCCTCGAAACTTATTTACCAAAACGTGTGCCGCAATGGAAAATTGACCGCGCGCGTAAGCTATACAAAGAAAACCAAGAGGTTCTTGAAAAAGTCGCTAAAGAATACGGCGTTCAAGCACGCTTTATTGTGGCACTTTGGGGCCTTGAAAGTAACTTCGGTAAAATCCAAGGTGGTCACAGTGTAATTGCATCATTAGTTACACTCGCTTTTGATGGTCGCCGCGAAACCATGTACAAAAACCAACTTTGGGCTGCACTTGATATCTTAAAAGAGGGCCACATTACCCTAGATAAGTTCAAAGGCTCATGGGCTGGTGCAATGGGGCAAACGCAGTTTATGCCAACTTCATTTAACGCTTACGCTGTTGATTACAACGGTGATGGCCGCAAAGACATTTGGACCACAGAAGAAGATGCCTTTGCGTCAATTGCTAACTACCTTAAACAAGCAGGTTGGAACGATGATTTAACCTGGGGTCGCCAAGTTAAACTACCAGAAGGCTTTGATAACTCTAATATTCTTAAGCGTGGCACTAGAACTCGCAGCCAATGGTTAGAGTATTGGAAAGATTCAGAGCGCAGCCTTGCTGATTGGCAAGCAATCGGTGTTCGTAAAATGGATGGTAGTGACCTACCAAACGTTGATGTTACCGCCGCAATGGTAATGCCAGATGACGTAAACGGTCGTATGTATCTAGCCTACGATAACTACAAAGCACTTATGCACTGGAATCGCTCGTATTACTTTGCAACCAGTGTTGGTTACTTATCAGATCGCATCGGTTACCCAGCGATTAAGTAATCGAGTAATAAAAGTTAGCAAGTCTCAAGGGTAAAGCTATAAGTTTTACCCGAGCAACTTGCTAACTTATTCGGCGTTAAAACGCCTCCCACGCCGAGAAATTGTATTGGTGTAGGTCGTCATTTATGGCGACAATATCTTGAACATTATTTCGTAGGAACGGCTTCAGCCGTGAATCCAGATGTTCGGCGTTAAAACGCCTCCTACAAACTTTACTCTTGTAACTTGCAGCTTTCCCCTCAATCGCGCTAAAGCACGACCTACAAGAGGGCGCGCGAAACAAGTTTCACGCCTACGATAGAAAACTTTAGGCGCTAGGATTTAGGTTCTAGGACGCGATATAAAATCGCTGCTACATGTTCGGCGTTGAAACGCCTCCCTCGCCGAGAGATTATTTTGATGTAGGTCGTCATTTATGGCGACAATATCTTGAACATTTTTTGTAGGAACGGCTTCAGCCGTGAATCTTTAAATGTTCAGCGTTGAAACGCCTCCTACAAACTCGCAAACTTTCCCCTCGATACAATTTTTAAACCTTTACATTGAGTACTTGTTGCAGTGCATCAACGTTTTTACAGCCAAGGTATATGTTTTTTCCGTCAGTTAAAGTTATTTTAATCGCTTGTCCAACTGACGCATTGTATAACCAACCATCACTTAGCATACGAATGCCAATCCCTTGATACCACTTTGTTTTGTAAGCTGAGGTCTGTGCAATCTGAGATAATTCAACATCTTTGCTAATAATCCCAAATCCAAAATACCAACGAAGCGTTTGCTCATCGATGACTATTGTTAGTGAAAAGAACAACAAAGTAACAAGCAGGTTTATCGATAATATAATTATTTTGAGGTCAGCCAGTTCAGGCGAGAAAATTATAAAGGCACTAATTACTAATAAAATAATAATTAACGAGTAATTTATTTCTGTCTCTTTATACATAGCTTAATATCCTTTTAAGTCAGAACGTAAATAAACGCTTAGTCATTAGTATAGCAAAGGCAAGTGTAGTTATGATTATCCGTTCAAAACGCGCTAAAGCACGACCTACAAGAGGGCGCGCGAAACAAGTTTCACGCCTACGGTAAGTCCCGTAGGAACGGCTTCAGCCGTGAACCTCAAATATTCGGCGTTGAAACGCCTCCTACAAACTTTCCCCTTGTAACTCGAAACTTTCCCCTTGCAACTTTACTCTTTCCCCTAGCAACTCGCTAACTTATTCCCCTTTCCCCGGCTTTTTCAAAATCTTGTCTTTAAAATCAAGAACCTTACCAATGCCAGAGCCTAGTTTCATTAGGCTTTGAAGTTGTTCAGGGCTTAAGCGTTGTAGTTCTGCAGACCATTTGGTTACGGTTTCGAGTAGGTCGTGAATTTCTTGCATTTGCTGCTGAGCAAAGCGCTCATCATCAGTGTGGGCTTCTTCTAAAATGTTATCGCGAAGCAGGCTAAGGGTTGGGTCTATCTCGCGTTTTTTACGCTCTTCGAATACTCGGTTGGCCATATCCCAAATACTGCCAGCAGGGCCGTAGTATTCTTTGCGGTCACCGGGAATATGATGCACTTTAATTAAGCGCCAAGACTGTAGCTCTTTAATGCCCATACTGACGTTTCCGCGCGAGATACTTAAGGTATCGGCAATTTCATTGGCGGTCATTGGCTCTTTAGTAATGGTTAATAATCCACACATTTGACCAATGGTGCGGTTAAAGCCCCAACGGCTACCCATTTCACCGCAGTGCATAACAAAAGCTAAGTTTTTTTCAGATAGGCTCATAATTTTTAGTATTCAAAAATTTCAGAAATTAAATGCTAGCACGCTCGGGGTATAACTAAAAGAAATAGCCACTATGCAATCTGCTACTACTAAAGTGTAGATACGCCCAATTTTAAATTTAAGTTATTGAATTTAAAGTGTAGTTTAATTAAATGCCGCAGTGGTTAGCTATTTGATGTGGATCAATAATAGTGACAGTTAATAAGTTTATCGTATAGGCTGAAATCCAATAATACCATGGAGGAAGGTTATGAAAGCTGCAGTAAATAAAGAGTACAAAGGTAAATTAACTATCGAAGATATCCCATGCCCAGAGGTGGGAATTAACGATGTACTAGTTAAAATTGCCGCGTGTGGAGTGTGCCACACAGATTTACATGCTTGTCATGGAGATTGGCCAGTCAAACCGAAAATGCCATTAGTACCGGGCCATGAAGGGGTAGGTACTATCGAAAAAGTAGGCGCAAACATTAAACACTTATCAGTAGGAGACCGTGTCGGTGTTCCTTGGTTGTATAGCGCCTGTGGTCATTGTGAGTTTTGTTTAGAAGGCAAAGAAACCTTATGCCTTGAGCAGCACAACACAGGGTATTCAGTTGATGGTGGTTACGCTGAGTACTGTGTAGCCCATGGCGATTACGTGGTTAAAATTCCTGAAGGATTAGGCTTTGCAGAAGCCGCACCTTTGTTTTGTGCGGGGGTTACAACCTATAAAGCGCTTAAAGTGACTGATGCAAAAGCGGGTGATTGGGTGGCAATTGTCGGTGTTGGCGGCCTAGGCCATTTAGCGGTGCAATACGCAAAAGCAATGGGCTTTAATGTGATTGCCGTTGATACCGGCGAGAGCAAGTTGGCACTAGCCAAAGAGCTTGGCGCAGACATCACCATCGATTTTATGAAGCAAGTGCCTTCAGAAACCATTTTTGAACAAGTAGGCGGGGCACATGGCGTTGTGTGTACGGCCGTATCAAAACCCGGTTTTGAGCAAGCTTATAAAAGCGTACGCCGTGGCGGTAAATGCGTACTTGTAGGTTTACCACCCGAAGATATGCCGTTGCCAATTTTCGATACCGTATTAAATGGGGTATCTGTTGTAGGCTCAATCGTTGGTACGCGTAAAGACTTACAAGAATGCCTCGACTTTGCTGCTAAAGGTAAAGTTAAAGCCATTATTGAAGAAAAACGACTAGAAGATATCAACGATATATTTGACGACATGCTAAAAGGCGATATCACAGGTCGAATCGTGATGACGCTTTAAGCTGAGTCAGTTAACGCTGTCAGGTTTGTTGAGTAAGTCAATTGAATCTGACAGTTTTTCATATGCTAAAAAGCAGGGAGTTGTAACCCGTTATTACCCTAGATGAGTCAACGTAATTGCTTTAAAAGTCTGCTATTAGCGGACATTGACTATTTTCTTTAATACATTTTTATATTTAGAATTTACAACTTTCCCCTATATTCAGGAAAATGAGCAGTTAGCGCATATTTGTCGTCAGACCATTTTGCCAATATAAAAATATTTTGTTAGCTAGCAAAAGGTTAGCTAATTTGATAAAAATGTAGTAATGATAAAAGTGAGTAGTTGTGTAGTAGAAATATGCGCTATTTGCGCACTATTAAATTGTTATACGTTAAGGGATCTTCATGAGTACATTGGTAGTTGTTAAAAAAACGGATACGCGACCATTGCATGTGATTCACTTTCTACGGATGGTTCAACTACGGTTTGCCCTGAAAACAAAGTGAATAACCATAAATTTTTTAAACACGGTGATTCATATGTTGGTTTAGTCGGTTGGAACAATTTCAATAATATTTTAGAAAACATCCTGAAAGATAAGTCTGTGGAGTTAGAATTCTCCGATAGGTCTAAAATCTTTAATTCACTTTTAAAGATTCATCAAAAAATGAAAGATGAATATTTCATAGAAACCAGAGAAGATGACGAGCAACCAGTCGAATCCTCACAAATAGACGGTCTAATTATCAGCCCCAATGGAATCTATGAATTTGATAGTTATCGTGCCGTTGACGAATACTCCAAATATTGGGCACTAGGCTCTGGAAGGCGATATGCTCTAGGCGCCTTGCATTGCGCTTATGGAACTACAAAAACATCCGAAGAAATAGCTATTGCCGCAGTGAAAGCTAGCTGTACTTTTGACGACGGTTCTGCCTTACCAGTTTTATTTGAAACTATTAAGTTAAAAAACGTATAACAGCCAAGCAAGTGGGACAATTACATGTGGGCTCCCGTCGCTGCGCTCCGTATTTTAGCCCACATGTAATTACCCCTTCTTGGGGTGTTATGTTTCTTGAAAAAATTATGCAACCTGAAGTCGCAACCATTAATGACTTATTCGTAAACTATTTTACTGGCAAAGATTTCGAAAATAATTATGGGGTGCAAGTTACTTCATTAAGTAATTTAAACTCTCTGATAACGGTGAAATTAAGTTTTTTAAAAAATCATACATACTGCTGTGGTGAGTTAACTTGCCATTTTAAAGCTGATTTCGCTCAAATTAGGAAGCGGGCAAAAAATTTAGGTGTTACCTTAGCTCAAAACTTAACTATAAAATTTGACGTAATCATTGAAGATGGTGCGTTATTTACGTTAGGTGATTCAGCTCAAGTAAGTAAAGGGTTTAAATATACTGAGAGTTTTTGTGAAAATATGCACGAAACATAACAAAGCAATCATTTATGGGACGTCTAAAGCTTGGCTTGTGCTCCTTCGTCGCTGATTTTTAGCCAAGAATTTTCAGCTCCTTACTAGGGTGCTATAAGGAACAATGATTTGGAAATTATTCTTTTCTTTCTATTTTTTAGCATTGGATTTGGACTTTGGATAAGGGCTAGTATAAGTTTGGGTCAGTTGTTTAATAAAGCTCTTGGAGAAGAGGGACTTGTTAAGCAAATCGAGAACCAATTGAAATACTTTGACCAGTTTTGGGGTTTGATTTTCGGAAAACCAGATAATTATAGCATTTATCGACCAGAACTAGACCCGTATATTAAAAAAGCGAAGTCAGATCTAAAGCAAGCTTTCGTGGTAATCCTCTTTATTGTGATTTGTCTGGTAGTTAGTAGTGCCTTATAACAAACAAATTATTGCACTCGCTACCGCTAGTTAGGAGTCAAAACCTTGGCGTGCGCTCTGTGACTAATTTTAACCAAGTACAATAGCACATAGTTTTTCGTTATCTACCTAGAGAGAGCCTGAGCTAAATGGATGCATTGAGCAAGCTTCAAGACAAAAATAAAATCCACTCTAAGCATCAGCGTAATACTAACTGGAGCGCAGTTTGGGTGCTTTTACTAATGAGCCCATTGTTATTTAGCTATGGCAACGAATTTTATTTTTCTGTGATAAAAAACATTCAAATTGAGGCTCCGCACCCATTTATAGTCTTATTTGGCTCGTTATGTTTTGGTTTACCTTTATTAGCTATTGGTGACTGCATTCTTTTCAAGCGCGTTAATAAATTACTTCTTTTAATTATTGCAGAAGCTTGGTTCATCTGGTTTTGGGTTGTTAATCCATTATCTTGGTTGGCTTTTTTACCATTGATTCCTGCATTTGTTATATTGCAAATACAACTCCCTCAAATAAGAAAAGGTAAGTAAAGGGTATATAACAAGACAGTAGTGGGTAAATTAACAGTTGGCTGTTTTCATTGTGTTCAACAGTGTCAGCGAACTATAAATTTATTAATTAGGAGAGAGTTATCCATGGAAGTACTGATGCCTATCTAACTCCTGCAGTATTCCGCTAGTAGTGCATTAACAGAATCTGCACTATTAATTTCATCGTTATAATTTTTAGAGAACGCCGCCCATGTGAAGTATGTGTTTTCCATTGCGATTCCTTTAAATGAAACTAGCGTTGCAACTAGAAAAATTGCCTTAAAATTCACAAAATCCCTGCAAAATCATCTTTCATCTAAAATCTATCATCTTATATTTAATATCAAAATCCAAACAAAAAAGCGCGGCTTAACTAAGCCGCGCTTTTTGCTATCAATTCACAATTAAAGTGTGTAGCTAAAAGTTAATTTAGCATTACGTTCTTCTCCTGGCATCCCGCCTAAGAACATGGCTTTTGAGTAATAGGTTTTGTTAAACAAGTTATTTAGGTTTAACTGTAGTTTCCAATCATCTGTTTGGTATTGAATGGCGGCGTCGTAAACCGTGTAGCTAGGTACGTACCCATCAGGAATACCAAACGAGGTTGAGTTTGTGCTGCGGTCATCAACATACTGTACGCCTGCGCTAATTGTAAGTGGCTCGGCTAAATTAAACCATTTAGCGTCATAGCTTAACCAGCTGCTTGCTGTTACATAAGGCACACCTTTTTGGCGAGTATCGAAAGATGATGAGTTAGGGTTTTTCTTATCGCGAGCGTCTTGATACACCGCGTTTACGTTAAGTTTCCACTGCTCGTTTAAATCGGCATTTAAATCAAGCTCAACACCTTTGGTTTGCTCTTCCCCATCGTAAAAGCTTTTTGGTACTGAGGCATCAGATACGCCGGCTTCGTACTCTGGGTTGGCATACTCAAGGTTGGTACGGGCACTATCAAATACCACAAGTGAGGCCAGTAGTTGATCGTCAAACGCTTTTATACGCATACCAATGTCGTTGCTGACTGACTCGGCGTCATCGCGGTCCGCTTCGTTACCTGACACACTACCAAGTACGCTGTAGGCAGTACGGCCTTTAGAGTGGTTTACAAAGAACGAAATATCATCGCTAAGTTTATAAGTTGCACCTAGGTTATAGGTCATACCGCTGTCTGATGTATCCGCTTCTGGCGTTGGCTCGGCGGCACTAGCACGGTAGCGCGCATCAACACCAAAGTGTTCGTAGCTTTGTTTAATACGGTTAAACGCAACACCTACACGGGTTGTGAAAGTGTCGTGAATATAGGCAACATGTTGAATACCCACACCCCAAGCTTGAACCTTTTTGTTGTAATCGCTGGTTTTTAGCGGATCGTAGTCGTAAAAGCTGCCTTCGCCCCAGTTCGGGTTACGAATATCAAAAATGTAAGGTAATTGACCTTGGTAAATAACCTCTCCATCTTTGTTTTTAATGACCTTGTCGGCATCGTAAATTGAGTATTGTTTAAAACGAATATCGCGGTCTTCGTAGTTGGCGTTTACAAGTAGTTCGTTATCGATTCCGGCAAAGCTAAAGTCATAACGCAGATCAGCAAAGTATTGCCATGATTTTTCGTCAGCCTCTACTTGGCGGTATTCTTGGCGACGCGCTGCAAATGGGTAAAGTACGTCATCAACCACTAAAGGAGCGCGCGGGTCGGCATTGATCACGCCATTACGGTTCCAATAAACATAGTTATAAGCACCCGTTTGGCGGGCAAAGCTCGATTCGTAATTACGGTATTGTAATTGCTGATTTAAAAATAAATTATCAGTAATAAAGTAGTTATGAGTTAACTTAAAGCGTAGCTCTTCGCCTTCGTTATCATTTGCCATTGGCGAGATGATACCGTTATGACCAAAAGTGTAAGGTGTTAGGCCATCATTTGCTGCCAGTGAGTCAGCTAATTGTTGGCGTTGCTGTTCGGTTAGTTGCAGGCCTTGTGCAGTTGCGTCGTTAATTAAATCGGCGGCGGTTACTTCACCTGCGGTTTTGCCATTCACTGAGTCGCTGTTAAAAATACGAATAGGGTGGCCAATTGAGTCAACGGCAATGGCATCTTTAATATAAGCGGCAGAAATCATGATGTCTTGTTTGTCGCTTAATACGTATTTTAACGCGCCATAAATTTCATCACGGTCGTCTTTTAAGTCGCGGTAGCCATCGCTGCGAGCGGTTTTTGCGTTAACGCGATAAGCAAGGTTGTCGGTTAATGCTGCTGTGCTATCAAAGCCTAATGAGTAGCTATCCCATTGACCAAGCTCTGCATTTACCGTGTGTTTTTCAGTAAATTGTGGTTTCTTCTCGATTAGGTTGATAACACCACCTGCGCTACCCATACCATATAAACCTGTTGCAGGGCCTTTAAGTACTTCTACAGATTCAACATTGGTCATTGAGCGTGTAGGGTTAAAGGTGTTACCTAGGCCTGCACCGCCATACATGCCATCGTAAGTATAGTTAGCGCCTAAACCGCGGATCATTAAGTTATCGCCAATACCATAGTTGTTACCGGCTTGGGTAACACCACTTATGTTACGCACTAAGTCTTGTAAGTTAGTTGCGCCTTGCGAGTTGATAAGCTCTTGATCAACAACTACAACAGGTGCAGGTGTTTCCATTAGGGTCATATTTGACTTTGTGGCAAGGCCAGATTCAAGTACCACACGGTTTTGTTTGTCGTAAACGGTAATACGTTCAACTGAGTCTAAATCGTTGGCGTTTGCATTGAATGCGCTTAAGCAGGCTAGGGCTAAAATTGAATATTTATATGTCATGATTATAGGTAATTGTCGAAATTTTTCGGCAATGATAATGCGAGACATTTTCATTTCAAGTTTTATTTAACCATTATGAGTATTTTTTTAACCTAGATACATTTTTTTAACGGGTGTGTTTTTTGTTGGTAAATTTGTTTTCAAAATGGTTACATGAGGTGTGGTTGGCTTTGCAAGTGCAAAGCCAACATTGTGGCTTATTTAAAAACTTTACCGTCTTTCATTACAAATTGTACATCTTCAAGTACTGCAATGTTTTCAAGCGGGTTGCCTTTAACGGCAATAATATCGGCTAAGAAACCGTTTTTGATTTGCCCAAGTTGATTATCAGCTTTAAGTAGTTTGGCACTATTGATGGTGGCAGACTGCAATGCTTGCAGCGGTGTCATACCAAATTCAACCATACGCGAAAACTGCTTTGCGTTATCGCCATGAGGGTAAATCGCTGCATCGGTACCAAATACCATGTTTACACCTGCTTTTACTGCGCGGCTAAAGCTATCGCGTTGCTTTTTAGATACTTGGCGTTCTTTATTGAGGTTTTCTTCTGCAACCCCATTTTGTTCACCAAAGGCAAGGGTGTACTCAGTGTTGTAAATATCCATTGAAAACCAAGTGCCGTGTTTTTTCGCAAGTTTAATGGCTTCGTCATCAACAAAGCTAACGTGCTCAACACTGTCTACACCGGCAACAATGGCCGCTTTAATACCACTGGTACCGTGCGCATGGGCTGCAACGGTTAGGCCACGTAAATGAGCTTCGTCAACAATAGCGTTCATTTCGTCTTGGCTATATTGTTGAATACCGACTTTTGTGCCTTTTGAAAATACCCCGCCTGTAGCGCAAAACTTAATAGCATTGGCACCGTACTTAATGTTTTCACGTACTTTAGCGCGCACTGCCCATGGGCCATCAGCAACGCCTTCGGCGGTGTATTTCATTTCTGGTGGTAAACGGTTGTTATCACAGTGACCGCCAGTAACACCTAAAGACGGGCCAGCTGCCCAAATACGTGGGCCAACAATATCGCCTGCGTTAATGCCATCGCGTACTGCAATCACGCTGTAGCCTTCTGCGCCTAAGTTTCGCAGCGTTGTAAAACCCGCATACAGTGTTTTTTCGGCAAAGTGCGCCGCTTTGATTGCTTTACGCGGAATCGATTGACCAATTCGCTCACTGCGCGGCACGGTAGGATCGCTCGTTAAATGCACATGCATATCCATTAAACCTGGCAGCAAAGTCAGTTCTGGTAATTGAATGTGCTTATCGCCGTCTTTTAAGTTTGGCTGTTTATTGCTTTGCACAGCTGTAATTTGACCATTATCTATACTAATAAGTGGTGATTTAATCAGTTTACCTGAATTTACATCTACCATGGCTTTTGCCGATAAGTAGGTTGTTGCGTAGGTATTTAAAGAGGTTAGGCAAGCTAGGCCTAGGCTAATAGCAAGAGCTGTCTTTTTCATTTTTATTCAAAATTGGTAAGTCGAGCCGCCACTCTAGCAATCAGCTTACAAAGTGTAAATAAACTGCGATAAGTTGCAGCGATACTTGCTAAATAGGGAACTAAACCCTCATAATTTACGCGTACTTAATATAAGGGCAGGGAAAGAATGAAAAACGTAAAACTAGCACTACTTAGTTCGGCAGTGATGTTTGCATTACTTGGTTGTAATGAATCAACGCCAAGCAACGAAAAAACAACGCAGGCAGTAAGCAAACAAGCACCAAGCGCAACGTCAGTCACAGAGCAACTTGATTTATTACTAGCAGATTACTTTGAAGCAGGTTTAAAATTTAGCCCTGTTAGCGGCACTTACATTGGCCGTAGCGAATTTAACGATCAATTTATTGCACCCATTAGTAAAGCCAACCGCGACGAGCGGCTTAATTTTGTTAAAGAATACCAAAATAAATTAGCAAATATCGACAAAGCGCAATTAAAGGGTCAGTCATTATTGAGCTACGAAATTCTAGCTCGCGATTTAGACCTTGCGATTGAAGGTGCTCAATTTCCAAGTTACTTAATGCCAATTAATCAAATGGGCGGGGCGCACAATACCTTTGCTGCGTTAGGCTCTGGGCAAAGTGCACAGCCTTTTAACACGGTTGAAGATTATCAAGCATTTGAAAAACGTGCTGACGGTTTTATCGCGTGGTTAGACAGTGTTGAGCAATCAATGCGCCAAGGCATGAAAGACAAAGTGGTTCTTCCTAAACCGCTTGCTGAAAAACTATTACCGCAATTTCAAACTCATATTGTAGAAAAACCAGAAGAGTCATTATTCTGGGGGCCAATTGCTCAGTTACCTGAATCTTTCAGCGACGAGCAAAAAGCACAGCTAACAAGCGCGTACACGGCGATGATCAGCGAACGTTTAGTGCCTGCGTATCAAAAAATGGCTGACTTTTTAGCGAATGAATACATTCCAAATGCCCGTGAAAGCATTGGTTACAGCGACCTACCAAATGGTAAAGCATGGTATGAGTATCAAATTAAACAGCATACAACGCTGAGCCTAAACGCCGATGAAATTCATGACATTGGTTTAAGCGAAGTGTCGCGT